>CXTK01000034.1_pt1 | contig 21239 bp, 19 predicted proteins | sample 940681 | NCBI WGS metagenome assembly CXTK01 (sample SAMEA3493490, study PRJEB9703) | human gut metagenome | biome: ENVO:mammalia-associated habitat; material: ENVO:feces | place: Bangladesh | collected 2010-01-06 | reverse complement strand
GGCGAATCTCCTGGTCACGGCCGATGACCGGGTCGAGCTTGCCTTCCTTGGCGGCGGCCGTCAGGTCGGTAGAGTACTTCTCCAAAGCCTTGTACGAGCCTTCCGCGTCCGGGCTGGTGACTTTCGCGCCGCCGCGCACGCCGGGCACAGCCTTACGCAGGGAAGCGGCGGTGACGCCGTTTTTCTCCAGGATTTCAGCCGACTGGTTCGGCTTGCTGGCCGCGATGCCGATGAGCAGGTGCTCGGTGGAGACGTATTCGTCGCCCATCTGCTGCATTTCCTTCTCGGCCTGGGCGATGGCTGCGGTCAGCTGACGGCTGGCCTGCGGCTGCGAAGTGCTGGAGCCGGACGCACTCGGCAGCGCGACCAAAGCGTTACGCACGGCAGCGCCGATGGCCTGTGGGTCTCCGCCCGCGGCCTCGATGAGGGAGCGCACCACGCCGTTTTCCTGACGCAGCAACGCATCCATGACGTGCAGGGTCTCGACCTGCGCGTTTCCTGCGGCGGACGCACTCTGAATCGCGTCGCCGACGGCTTCTTGGGCCATAGTGGTGAACTTCTGTTCCATATCGTATTCCTCCATGTCATGCGTTCCGCTGCGTCTCGTCTTGAGGTTTCGCACGCCCTGCGAGCGCCGTAGCAGACCGCAATATGTCGTTATCTGATATGTTCAACCGACCTGACGCCTATTCTATTCCCAAAAGTTGAGTGTAAGTGACTCAAGTTTTGGAACCCGCGCAGGTTTTCGAGTGAGGAAGGTTAGAGACGGCGCCAGAAATGGTTAAAAATTGGCCTGTTTTGGGGTTGACCACTCTCAGTCCGCTTCCGCAGACAGCTCTCACCAGCGGGAGCAAGCCTAGACGGGCGTCCACAATATGCGCCGGGAGGCGAAATATGCCCCGCGACACTCCTATACTCGCACTCGGTTTGTTGTGCGCTTGAACCGCTCCCCGACTACTGCGGCTAGCGCGTTGTGGGATAAGAGAAGAACATGATTTTCCAAGCCGGTTCGCTACTGCTCGTTATTATCGGCGCCTACGCACTCAAGCACGTCCATATTTTCGATGAACGCGATTACAGGGTTGTTCAAGGACTGGTGTTCAACCTCACGCTGCCGTGCGCGATTATCCTGTCGTTCGCCACTAACAAGCACGATATGCGCATGCTGTGGATTGTGCTGTTCGGCTTCTTCGCCTGCGCGATTCCGCTGTTCATCGTGTATATCGGATCGCGTGGCGACGAGAAGAACTACCGCGCCTTCCAAATGCTCAACGCCTCGGGACTGAATCTCGGCGCGTTCTGTCTGCCGGTGGTGCAGACCTTTATGGGTGCATCCGCTGGCTTGCCGATCATCATGCTCGATATCGGCAACGCCACCGTGGCCACGGCAGGTTCACTGACCATCACGCGCACGCTGCTGCATATGGACGAGAACTTCAAATCGCTGCCGCTTATCCTGCGCCTGCGCAACATTGCCCGTGATTTTCTGAGTTCGATTTCGTTCGACATCTACATGCTGATGCTGGTGTTCATGTTCCTGCACATCACGATTCCACAGCCTATCGTCACAATCATTACGCCATTTGCCAACGCGAACGCTTTCTGCGCCATGGCGATGATCGGGCTCATGATGGAGATTCCAGACAACCGTAAAGACAAGGTGGAGCTGGGCAAGGTAATCGCCTGGCGTATGGCGTTCGGCGCAATTATCGCCGTAGCGGCATGGTTCCTGCTGCCGTTTGACATGAGAATCCGCGAAATCATCGTGCTGGGCTCCTTTGCCCCAATCACGATTTTCTCGACCAAGTTCACCGATTCGTTGACCGGCAATGCCAAGCTCGCCGGCTTCTCATTAACAGTGACGGCCATCATCAGCTTGGTGGTGATGACCGTCTTGCACGCGCTTCTACCGGGAGCGTAAGGCGCGTTGCTGAGTCCTACGCCCGCACAATCACGTTGCGCAGATCGCCAATACCCTCGACGTGCACGATAGTCTCGTCACCGGGATCAAGATGACCGGAAGCATTCGGCGTACCGGTCATGATTACGTCGCCGGGCAGCAGTGTGGAGAAGCTGGAGATTGCGGCGATCTGCTCAGGGATGCCGTGAATCAGGTTTGCGGTAGTACCGGATGCCATCGGCACGTCCTCGCCGTTCAGCGTGAACGAAATCTCGGCGTCCTTCCAATTCAGGTCATCACGCATCACAATCCACGGGCCGAGCGGGCAGGAGGTATCGAATCCCTTGGCTCGCGTCCATGTGGGATCGATGCCCTGCAGGTCGCGCAGCGTCACGTCGTTCACGCAGGTGAAGCCAAGCACGTAATCCATTGCGTTCTCAACGGTCACGTTCTTGGCAATACGACCCATCACCACGGCCACTTCCGGCTCGAAGTTCATGTCCTTGGAGCAGGCCGGGTACACGATCGGATCATCGGGACCAATCACCGAGGTGGACGGCTTTGTGAAAATCACCATGTTCTCAGGCGCATGGGCGATTTCCGAATGGCCAGCCTCGTGCATGAACTGGGCGTGCGCCTCATAGTTCTTGGCCAGACCGTAGACCTTGGAAGGAATCACTGGAGAAAGTAGGCGGATGCCATCGCCATCAACCGGGTAACGATTACCGGTAGGAGTGACTTGGCCGCCGGCCAGCGGATGACCGTCCAGCTCGATGAGGTAGTCCTTGCCGTCCGTTTCGTCCTTCTGCACGAAGGCGTAGCGCGGCGAATCATTCAAAGAAAAACGTGCGAGTCTCATGACTCCAAGACTACGCCCAGCCCGCGCCCGGCAACGACTATTCCTCTCACGGCCAGTCAATGCCACGCCGCAGGAATCTCATCACCTATTCATTCGCTGATGGAAACCGCTGGAGAGTAGACGGTAAAAGCAGGGGACCATTCCGACACGCCATTCAGCTGCTCAAGCGCACGATCCAAATCATCGATATCGATATCGCCAGAATCGTCGTAGTCGTACTGGTCGTCATAATAGTACGAATCATACTGATCGTCCATGTCGTCGTATCTGCTGTATGAATAATCCGACCGCAAATCATTCGTCACGGCATCGACCATACCCGAAAAGAGACCGACGATAATCATCACAATCAGCAGCAGATAGATGCCCAGCTTTGCCACGCTGATGATGATGCCCGCAATGGCCAAGCCTTTGCCTTTGCCGCCCTGCCGTTTGATCTGGTTCAAGCCGATGATGCTGAAAATCAAACCGATGATTGAGGTAAAGAACGAGCAGACAAAGCCCGCAATGGCAAACCCGTTGTACTGCTGATTGGCCGCTGGAGGCATGTAGCCATACTGCTGGGCATAGGGCTGGCTGTAGTTCGGATTGTACTGCTGCCCATACGGCGTTCCGCCTTGAGCGTACGGATTGTACGGTGTCTGCGGAGGCACGGAACCGCCACCAGGATAAGTATTATTGGGCTGTTGCGATCCAGCCTCGCCGGATGGATTTGCAGCACCCGAATCGGATTCAGATGAAGGCGCCGGAGCCTGCTCGGGCTGCCACGGCGACTGCCCCGAACCGGCATAAGGATTGGTGTTGGAATCAGTCATAGCCTCTGCTCCTTCAGCTTGCGCACGCCCCGCGATGAGGCATGACTTTCATTCTATCCCCGGTGACAATCGTAACGAAAGACGTGCGGGAATACGACATCCCCTTTCTACAGCCCCCAGCAATCGAACTCCTACACAGTTAGACTTGTGATATGAGACATCGTCGTTTTGCCGTGGTTCTTCTCGTACCGCTGATTGCGCTACTCGCTTCTTGCGGGACGCCCCAATCTGCGCCAACCACTGAACCAAAAAAGCAGCAATCCTCGCAGACTCCCAAGAGCAACAGCAAGACGGATTCCAATCAGCAGAAGACTGTTGTTGATGACCCAACCCAGGGCGACTGGACAGACGCCTACTCCGGCCCCAGTGATCTGGACGGGGAGCTTGACGAAGCATGGCTGGATTGCGCACCGCACAATGCGCCCGATCCCGAGGCATTCTCCTGGAAGAGGTCTACAGATCACAGCAAAGTGTGGATGCACGCCACCGAGGGCGGTATGGATGGCTCGTCACAGCGCTCCTGCATGGCCGATGAACTGGATATTGCGGACACCGCAGATCTCAGCGACTCGTGGACTGTGACGTCGCTGGGAGATTATGACCGTTATCAGAAGCGCAGCGGCAACGTCATTAATATCGTCTGGCAGTACAGCGACGCAGTCAAAAAGTCGCTCACCGTGGAATCTGATTCGTATCGCGTCACCTTGCCCTACTCGTGGCACAACAAAATCACCACCTCGGTGGACGGCAGCACCATCACCGTCACCGACCGAGAACACCCGAAATATGCGCTATGCACGTTCCGAGTCTCGGATTCCAGCAACGCCGGAGACATAGGTACCAGCCTCATCCAGAAATATCAGGCTGGCAACACCCCCGTGCAGATGTGGGCCACACGATGGGCATTTGTCGCCGCCTCCGACCCGCCCTCCATTTCGGCGGACGATGCTGAAGACGTTACCGATCTGCAAACCGGAGGCACCGTTGAATATGACTCCATCTCCGCCCAGATTCGCGCCGGAGACACCTCAGGCGTATTCGCCATAGACGACTACCTCAAAGCGCACATCGCCGTCAGCGGTTTGTAGTCACCCCAAAGAAGCAACAAGTCCGAAGCCGTCATGATTATCGTTGGCATAATCATGACGGCTTCGGACTTGGGGTTGGATTCGTTGCGCGATCGCGCAATCGGCTGTTACTTGGCCAGCAGCGGTGCGACCCGCTCCTCGTAAGCGGTGAGGGCGGTGTCGATCACGTTGTGCATGTCGTAGTACTTGTAAGTGCCGAGGCGGCCGCCGAACACGGTGTTCGGCTCGGCCTTGGCCTTGGCCTCGTACTGGGCGTACAGCGCCTTGTCCGCGTCGGTGTTGACCGGGTAGTACGGCTCGTCGCCGCGCTCGGCGGAGCGGCTGTATTCCTCCCACACCACGGTCTTGTCCGGGTTCTGGGAGTCGTGGCGCTCCGGGTTGAAGTTCTTGAACTCGATGGCTCGGGTGTAGGGCACGTCCGCGTCGGAGAAGTTCATCACCGGGCATCCGAAGTGGTCGCCCTCGTCGTAGCGGACCTCCTTGAAGTCCACCGTGCGCCACTTGAGGTCGCCCAGCTCGTAGTCGAAATAGCGGTCCACCGGACCCGTGTACACCACCGGCACGCCCGCGGCCTTGAGCGCGGTCTTGTTGTACGGCTGGGATTCGTCGAAGAAGTCCACGCCCAGCTCCACGGTGATGCGCGGGTCGTCGATCATGCGCTCCATCCACTTGGTGTAGCCGTCCGAGGGCAGGCCCTCCCACGTGTCCTTGAAGTAGCGATTGTCGTAGTTGAAGCGCACGGGCAAGCGTTTGATGATGGCGGCCGGCAGCTCGGAGGGGTCGGTCTGCCACTGCTTGCCGGTGTAGTTCTTGATGAACGCCTCGTACAGCGGGCGGCCGATCAGCTGGATGCCCTTGTCGTTGAGGTTCTGCGGGTCGGTGCCGGCCAGCTCGCCCGCCTGCTCGGCGATGAGCTTCTGCGCCTCGGTCGGCGTGTAGTGGGCATGGAAGAACTGGTTGATAGTGCCCAGGTTGATGGGCAGCGGGTAGACCTCGCCATCGTGCGTGGCGTACACGCGGTGCACATAGTTGGTGAAGCTCGTAAAGCGGTTCACGTAGTCCCACACACGCTTGTTGGAGGTATGGAACAGATGAGCGCCGTACTTGTGGATCTCCGCGCCCGTTTCCTCATCGATATACGAGTATGCGTTGCCGCCGATGTGGTCGCGCACGTCGATGATGTGCACGCGAGCGCCGGTGTGCTCCACCGCCTGCTGCGCCACCGTCAGGCCGAACAGGCCCGCACCAACGATAACGAGATCGGGATACTGGGTGGTTTCGGAATTGTTCGGCACACCGGCCATAGCAAGCAACCTTTCACAGGTCATGTTCGTTTTACCGAAAACCCATGTTACCCGAAAGCAAGAAAACAACCAACAAAACCAAAAATGCACATAACAACCTGCCAGCCAAAGATGAAAGCCCTCATACAATACTCGGCAACCCAACGGTTGCATAGAATTTCATAAAACCCTGAGTTCATTACTCAGCATCGTCTGCAGGGAACGACATAAAGCATTGCCTGCCCGCAAAACAAGGAAACCACCGCACCAAGTTCTGCAGGCAGACATTGCATGTCAGACGGGCGCACTAATGCCCTCGTCAAAGACCGCTACTCATAGTTGCGGTGTCGGGCCGCCATTTCCGCGTACCCAATATTATCGCGCTCATGCAGTCCGTACACGATGGCATCAAGCAGAATCCACGACGCTGTTTCCCATAATGTGCCCATGGGTTGCACAGTCGGCACCAAATCGCCAGAGCCCTTATACACAGATGCAGGAATGAACACCACATGATCGGCTAAACGCGCAGCATCGCTATTCGGCACGCCAGTAACGCATACCACCGTTGCACCAGTATCTTTAGCCAATTGTGCAATGGTCAACAGATGTGCAATCTGCCCTGATCCGCAGGTGAAGAAAAATACATCTCCCTCACTCAGCGCCGGAGCAGTATCATCCCATACCCAGTGGCTATCGTAACCGAGATGCATGAGACGCATGCAAAACGCCCGGCAAGTAAGCCCTTCACGCCCAACACCAGCACAAACAATGCGACGCGCGGACTGCAGAACGGGAAGGACTGCATTCACCGCCCGATAGTCCAGATGATCGAAAGTCTGCCTCAGCTCAGTCAGAATACCTTCCGTCTGCGCTACGTCGACTACACCTTTAGATAATTCACTCATTGTTGACCTCCTTGGTTTTGACCGAAGCGGAAGCAGTATCTGCCGCGGCTTTCACTGTGCGCCCTGTCCGGTTTGCTCGCAGTTCAAACGCCCGGCTCAGCACCATGACAATCACCAGAGCAGAACCCCAAGCAAGGTTCTTGACGAACGGGGAGAAATTGAGAATGGTGAATCCAGTCTGCAGCACCTGCAACATAATCACTGCCAACAGCAGATTGCCAAACCGACCACGGCCGCCAAACGGGTCAAAGCCGGCAAGCACCACGACCAGAAGAGCCTGCAACAGGTACGTTTCACCGAAACCAACACGCGCGGAATTAACTCGAGCAACCATGACCATCGCAGCCAAACCTACGAAAATGCCTGCCGCAGCATAGGTGAGGACCAACGTTCGGTTGACGCGATGCCCCGAGAACAGCGATGCCACCGGATTGGAACCGTAGAAATATAGTTCACGACCGTATCTCGTGCGGCTGGTTATCCAGCCAACAACGAGATAGCACACCAATCCGAGGAGGAACACCACCGGTACGCCGGCGACCGTAGAAATGCCCAGCATCGCGTAATCCAGCACGCCAACACCAATTGATGAACCGTTGGTTGCCGCAGAAGCTATTCCCGTAAACAACAGCTGAGTACCCAACGTCGCCACAATCGGATTGACGCCGGCTAACGAGACAAGAAGACCGTTCACCATGCCGCAAACCACCGTTGCGACGATGCCCAGCAACACCGCCACAGCAATTGAGACCCGCGGCGAACCGAGACGACCCATTTCGCTTCCCGACAACATCCACGCGATGATAATTGCGGAAACGTTCATATTAGCAACCACCGAAAGGTCGATGCCACCAGTGAGCATCACAATGCCCATGGCGAGCGCCAGAAACATGAACTCGCCAATCTGGAATCCCATGGATTGCAATGTACCGACGTTGTACAGCGTATTGCCAAGCAGGATATAAAACCCTAGGCAAACCACCACAACGGCTCCATAGAGCACCTTGCTGGAACGGTCCACGCCGCTCCACCACTCGGCAATCGGGTTGCTGCGAGGGCTGCGCCCCGACTTGCTTTTCGTTTGCTGTGCCATGATGATCACCTCAGACCAGGAAAGACATGTTACGACGGTTGCGGCGCTTTTCGCCGTAATAGATGACGACCACCGCCGCGATCATAACCGCGCCGATGAACAGGTTGTTCCACGAGGATTGGATACCCATGAACACCAGAGTGTTGTTCAGCAACTGCACCAAGGCAACACCTAGGAACGTACCCAGCAGGGTGCCATAACCACCAGTGATTCTGGTACCTCCAATAACCACTGCAGCAATCACCGTCAGTTCAGTACCCATAATGCTGGTCGGATCAACAAACTTGAGGTTCGAAAACGAGATGATAGCCATCAGCGCAGCCAGCACACCCATGAGCGGATATATGAACAACTTGATGTGCAATGGCGATAATCCCGCTCGCCTTGCAGATTCCTCGGAATTGCCAATTGCATAAACACTGTGTCCCAGTGTGGTGTGATTCATCACGAACCACACTGCCGCGTATACGATCACCGCGATGAGGAAGAAGCCCGCAATGCCGTTTTGCTGCCCTTTGACGGTGAAAGAAATCACGTTCCATCTACCAAAGCTCAACATTGATTTCGGCATCTGGCTTATCGTCACCGGTTTAGTGCCCACCAACGTAGTCATTAGACCATAGAAAATCGATGACGTACCAAGCGTCACAATGAACGTGGGCAATTCCAGCCAATGGATGAGCAGCGCGTTGACAGTACCGAGCAATGCGCCAATAAGCGCTGCGACAACCACGATGAACAGCATCGAATCAATACCCGTTCGCACGGCAATGACCACCGACGTATAGCCAGACATAATCGCCACCGCCGGAAACGACACATCAATGCCACCCGCAATCATGATTACATACACGCCAGCCGCGAGTATCGCCATACCGGTGCCGTTGCGAGTCAGATCGGCAAGCGTACCGAGCGAAAGGAAATTGGGGTTGATTACGGAGACGATAATCGCATATGCCACGATGATGACCATTAGGGTCTTTTCCATGGAATTGAATTTCTTGGCCCTGAGCAGCGGGACCTTATCGGCTTGCCGCGTCATCAAGCCACCTCCTTGTTAGTCGGATGGGCAGCCACATCAACTACTCCAACACCATTGCGATCAGCATTACGGTAGATGGCAGAGAAACCTGGCTTGAGCTGCTCGCCACTAAGTTCCGTGGTTACCGCACCCTGCACGAATATGGCAATACGGTTACAAACAGCCAGCAACTCTTCTTCCTCGTCGGAAATCACCAGAATGGCAATTCCCCGTGAAGATAGCTGCCGAATGATCTCGTATATCTGCGATTTGGATCCGACATCCACACCCACAGTCGGCGAGTCAAGAATAAGTAGCTTCGGCGCAGTGGCCACCCATTTTCCTAGCAGCACCTTCTGCTGGTTGCCGCCAGACAGCGATTGCGCCAGCAGCGCCAAGTCACGGGTGTTGACTTGCAGGTTCACTAATGTGTCTTCACCGATCTGACGTTCCTTTTTAACATTGACCACGCCGAATCTGCTTGAGATTCTTTCCAGCACGCTAGCCGCACTGTTCTGCAGCAGATTGCGGTCAAGAAACAGCCCTTCGCGATGCCTGTCTTCGGGCACTAAGGCAATGCCATTGGCAATAGCATCACGAGGATTGCGAATAGCTGCAGGCTGACCGTCGATAGCTATGCTGCCACCGGTCAACGCATTGAGACCGAAGAGAGTAAGAGCGGTTTCCGTGCGTCCCGATCCCAATAGACCACTCATACCAACAACCTCGCCTGCCTGTACCCTCAATGTCACATCAGACACTTTCGAAGCCTTGACATGTTTCATCTCGAGCACCGGTGTGGCATCAGCTACGATATGGTTCTCGGGAACACCAAATTCCACGTCATGCCCGGTCATCAACGCGGACAGCTTGCGGCTATCGAGCTGCGAAGCCTGATATGTACCGATTACTTCACCGGAACGGAACACCGTGATACGGTCAGCCACGGAAAACACTTCATCGAGCTTGTGCGAAATGAAAATAACCGACACCCCGGATGCCTTGAGCGCGCCAATGGTACGGAGCAGACTGTCCACTTCAGTAGAGGTCAGCGCGGTAGTCGGTTCATCCATAAAGATGACCTTCGCGTTCAACGCCAAAGCTCTGGCAATAGCAACCTGCTGCTTGGACGCCATGGATAGGTTCTCCACGCGGGCGTCCAAATCGAGATCAGCGCCAATTCGCGCCATTGCTTTGCGCGATACATCTTCGGCATATTGAGGATTGATTAGCGATCTATGGTGATGAACATGCTCAGGCAGACAGATGTTATCCCGAACGCTCATGGTGCCGAACAACGAGAGATCCTGATGGATCACCGCTATACCCAGACCGATTGCCTGCCGCGCGGTTAGGCTCTCGTATGGCGTGCCATCCACCGTGATAACTCCCCCGTTGGGTGTCAGCACACCCGAAAGAATCTTCACGATGGTAGATTTACCGGAACCGTTCTCGCCGGCTAGACAGTGCACTTCACCGCCGACAATGTCCACGTTCACATGCTTGAGCGCCTGCACACCGCCAAAGTTCTTGGAGATATCCGTAGCCTGCAATCGCATGTTCATCACCTTGCTTTCTTGATTTACTGGTGGTTGGCCAAGTGGCTACGACAATCTAGAAGGGATACTTGCCGTCCGCGTAATCGCCCTTCTTCAACACCAGAGGGGCGTCACCATAAACCTGATGACCTTTGACCTCAACACTGCCATAGCCATCCGCCTTCAAATCAAGGCCGGTCTCGATGGATTCACCTTTGACCTTGTCATAAGCCAGCTGGAGCGCGGCATATCCGGCATCGGCCGGACGCCAAGTCTGTGCATACTGTACCCAGCCCTCATCGATGTAGGGCATGTCCACAGAGGGAATACCGAGAGAGGAAACGTAGATATTCTTGTTGTTGCGTTCCTTGAGCACAGCGGCCATATTGGAGCCAGCCGAAACGGAGGTGCCAAAGAAGCCCGTGATATCTGGGTGAGCATTGAGGATTTCGGTAGCAACCTTGCGCGCAGTGTCATCGTCGTTGTTGTCCTCATAGGGCTCATCCGAGACGAACTCAATGTCTGGGTAATCCTTTTCCAGCATGCTCTTGCAGGAGTTGTACCAAGCCATATGCGTTTCCATGGTCTTAGAACCGACCACAGCTGCAAGCTTGCCTTTACCACCCATGCCTTCAGCCAATGGCTTGCAGAACGCTTCACCAAAGTCCGTGTTCTGGAAGGCCTCAATGTCATAATCAACGTCGTCAGCAATATTGCTTGCCTCATGAGCGATTACGACAATGCCCTTGGCCTTGGCCTGCTTAATCACCGGCTTGAGCGCCTGTGGATCATTCGGAACCACAACAATAGCGTCCACGTCCTGCGAGATGAGGTCCGATACCATTTGCACCTGTTTTGCGGAATCGCCTGAATCCGGCGCAATCTGCTTGACATCGACCTTGCCTGCATTGTCTTTGCCAAACTGCTCAACACCGGTCCGCATGTCATCGAACCACGGGATACCTTCTTGCTTGGCTACCAACACCATCTTGACGGTATCTCCACTCGACTTGCTGCCGCCCACTAATCCACCTGATCCACAGGCTGCCATGGGTACGAGGCATGCAACCGCAAGCCCTGCCGCCAACGTTGTTTTCAGTGTGTTACGCATCTTGTGTCTCCTTTGATATGTAGATGCTTATTTCTCCGATTGTTTAGTTATGACTTACGTTGATGGAGACCGGCCCGACACCAGACAAATGATTAGACGTACAAGTCTCTGCTTTACAGCTGGACTCCATCCCCATGACGCCCCACATCAGCTCGAGCCTCTGACCGAAGCATGAATCGCGACGATACTTCTTGGAAACGTTCTAAGATAAACGGTGCGTAATCGCAGATGTAATCACTAGACAGATGAGGAGTCCAGACCGGTGGTTCAGCGCCACCCTCGTACACCCACGCCGCCTGACGTGCAGCACCGTCCGCCACGTATTCGCTGTATTCTGGCACACATACAGGCAATCCAAGTACCGACGGGGCGATGCGCCGCACTGCTTCCGACTGAGCGCCACCCCCGATGAGGTTGATTTTGGTAACCGGAATGCCGAGCTGCTGAAATGCTCGGATACCTACGCCTACACCACACAGCATGCCCTCGATGGCGGCTCGCGCAATGTTCGAGGTAGTGAGATTTTCGCAGGTGACACCATAGATAGACCCTGTGGCATCCGGACAATTCGGCGTCCGCTCCCCCTCAAAGTACGGAACCACAACCAGCCCCTCGGCACCAGGCGGCGCGCATAGCGCCGCCCGAGAGAATTCAGCATGACTCATATTGAGCAAAGCCCGGAACGTATCGACAACACGTGAGGCATTCAACGTACAGACCAGTGGCAGATAGTTTCCGCTGGCATCCGCAAAACCAGTCACATATCCTTCAGGATCATGCGTGGCGACAGCCGATACCAGCGACACCACACCCGATGTCCCGATAGACATAGCCACTTCTCCTGGCTTGAGACCGAGTCCGAGCGCCGCACCGGCATTATCTCCAGCGCCCGGACCAATCACAAGATTGTGCCCGTCAATTTTTGCTTCGGCCACACGCTGAGCGGGCGAGGCAACTCGAGGCAACCTCACGCGTTCTGCGAATTCGCTTCCCGCCGCGAGTTTCAACAAATCCTTGCAGTACTCGTTATCTTGTGCGGAGTAATAACCAGTGCCCGAAGCGTCAGAACGATCCGTGACTAAAGTGCTTATATCGTCGCCACCTAGCAGGTTCCAGGTAAGCCAATCATGAGGTAGCGCTACAGCAGTAGTGCGAGACAAGTTATCGGGCTCATGAGTAGCCATCCATCTGATTTTCGTCACTGTTAGCGAAGCAACAGGCACACTGCCCGTCCGATCAGCCCATTGGCGCTTGCCTTCTCGCTCATTACCGTTGCCGAGCTCCGAAATAAGATCCACCGCATCGCGAGCAGAACGCGTATCATTCCACAGAATCGCATTGCGCACCACCTTGCCACGCTCATCAAGCGCGACCATACCGTGCTGCTGGCCGGCCACGGATAGCGCCACCACGTCATCCAACCCACCGGCTTGGCGCACAGCCTCGTCGAAGGCCGAACGCCATACCTGAGGATCGATTTCTGTTCCGCGCCGATGCCTGGCCGCACCTGACCTCACCAATTTGCCGGTATGCAAATCACGAATGACGACTTTGCAGGATTGCGTTGATGAATCGACACCTGCCACGAGCTGCTGCATGGCCCCTCCTCAACCTCATCGTTAAGTTTATTGCTTTATGCAACATACTAAAGTATAAAATATACTTTGTCCATTCTTGCAACAAATCGGCGTTTCGTCGCATAGTGATGAATCTGTAATGACACAACACCAGCCATACCGCGAGATGTGAGGCATACTTGTATGTATGCCCTCTCACACGATTGCACCCGGCCGCAACGTAGCCGCCAGCACCGCTACCACACTGGATGCCGCCCGCAGCACCACAGTGCGCAACCATAACCTCACCATGCTTGCCAATACAGTCGTAACCGGCTCACGCCATCCTTCGCGCGCCGACCTTGCCCGCATGACCGGGCTCAATCGCTCTACTATGACTAGGCTGGTAGAGCATCTCATCAGTTGCGGCATCATTCGAGAACTCAATTCGGAAAGCACCGGATCAGGCCGCCCCGCCGTCCCTCTCGCCCCAGCCCTACATACCTATGCAGCGATTGGCGTAGATATTTCCACAGGCTCTGTCGAGGCCTCTGTAGTCGACCTATCGGGCGAAATTCTTGCGCAGCATTATCAGCAACTCAATACCTCAAACGCCGAGAAAACATTAACTGTTGTGCGCCGCATCATTGATGATCTGCGCATGAGGGCAACAGATGCCGAGCTCACTACGGTCGGCATCACCGTAGCGTTGCACGGACTCATCGCTACCAACCACACTTATCTGCTGAGCAGCCCTAACCTTGGCTGGCGCGACATTGATCTATTAGAGGAACTGCGCAAAGCTGCGCCACAGAATATGTTGCCTCAAATAAACTTTCTAAACTCCGCCGACGCAGGCGCCTACGCAGAAACCTATCTGCGCAACAAACAGGACATTCCCCTATCGGATTATCTCTACGTCTCCGGAGGGACTGGCATCGATGCCGCAATCGTCAAATGCGGCGGATTCGACACAGGATGTCACGGCTGGGCAGGAGAACTTGGCCATGTCTACGTAGCCGAAGGTAAACGCCAATGCTCGTGCGGCAATACTGGGTGTCTAGAAACGTTTGCCGGACAATACGCTCTGATGGAGGCCAGCGGTCTGGCACCACACTCTTCTACCGGCAACTTGTTTGCCGCACTGTCTCGCAAGGAGCTAGACGCCTGTAAAGCCGTGAAATCAGCCGCACACTATCTCGGCATTGCATTAGCCTCGTTTATCAACATATGCGATATTCCCACCATTGTGCTTGATGGACTATACGCACAGCTATTTAAATATCTGGATAAGCCACTACAGCGTATGCTCACTGAGCACACGCTTTCCTCGCAATGGGCAGATATCAAAGTACTGCGATCCGTTTCCACCAGCAATTCCGTGGCATTTGGAGCAGCATGGAAGGGGCTCATCGAATTCCTCTCCACACCGGATCGCTGGCAAAAGCAGAATAATGAACAACTTGGATACTTCCCCATTACAGATACGCCGTCAGTGACAATCTGAGAGGGCGCGAACTTCAGCGAATACCTCATAAGCTATTACAGCAGCAGCTCTCGGCAATCATTCTCCCGCTTCCCCAAATACACTGGATATATGAAACATCATCGTTTTACCGCACTGCTCCTTGTACTGCCCCTCGCTTTGATAACCGCCTGCGGCGCAGATCAGTCTGCGCAGGCCACGGAAGCACAGTCACAGCAACAAACCAACACCCACAGTCAACAAGACAAGTCGGATTCCGACTCGGCAAAAACCTCCGTCGCCGATCCAACCCAAGGCGATTGGACCGAGACATATTCCTCACCCACTGATCTGGACGGCGAGCTGGATAAGGCATGGTTGAAATGCGCGCCGCAGAACAATCCCGATCCGGAAGCATTCGCATGGAAACGCTCCACTAACCATAGCAAAATATGGCTGCACGCCACCAAAGGGCGAATGAATGGTGCAACGCAGCGCTCATGCATGGCCGATGAACTCGACATCCCAGACGCCACCGAACTCACCACTTCCTGGACAAAGACAGCACTGGGTGATTACGACCGGATTCAACGTCAGAGCAACAACAGTATTGACATAGTCTGGCAGTACAGTAACGCCGTCACGGCATCGCTCAGCGCACAAACCGATTCCTACCGCGTCACATTGCCCTATTCCTGACATAACGAAGTCAGCATTTCCGTGGACGGCAACACGATTACCGTCACGGACAAAGAGCACCCAAACTACTCGCTATGCACGTTCAAGGTCTCCAGCGACACCAACACAGGAGATATCGGCAATAGCCCCATCGAGAGATACCAAATCGGCGATACGCCCGTGCAGCTGTGGGCCACACGATGAGCATTCGGCGCCGTCACCGACCCTGCGTCTATATCCGCCGAGGACGCAGAGTACGTTACCGAACTGCAAACTGGAGACACCATTGATTATGAATCGCTGATCAGCCAAATCCAGTCCGGTGGCTATTCCGGATTGTTCACCATCGACGAGTTCCTCAAGGCGCACATTACTGTCAGTAGTCTTTCTTGATTTGCGCATGACTGAACGATGATTCGAGCCAGAAACATCAAGAAACATGTCATACTGGATATGTCCACATAAAAAATGCCAAAGGAAGCACCAAGCCTTGCCAAACTCCACTCCCCTCATTTCCATCATCGTGCCGGTGTACAACGCCGAAGACTACCTGCGTTACTGCGTGGATTCCATTCTGCGGCAGTCGTACACGAACCTTGAGGTGATTCTAGTGGACGATGGGGCCAAGGACTCCAGCCCCGCAATCTGCGATGAGTACGCTGCGCAGGATAGCCGCATCACTGTGATTCATCAGGAGAACGGCGGCATTGCCAAAGCCCAGAACGCTGGACTAGACGCCGCACGTGGCAAATACATCGCGTTTGCCGACAATGACGACATCCTCGACCGCTGCAATATTGAATATCTGCTGCACGCATTGCAAAACACCGGAGCGGATATGAGCAAGGCCCGCTGGCGACAGTTCGGCGTCTCCCAGTTGGACGAAGTGGCTCAGGAAGCTCAAGTGGGTGCCGAGGCTCCCGGCGCAATCACCGTGTTCGAGCACCCACTCGCCGCATACCAGACCGTGTTCTGCAAAAGCCTGCGCCTGATTGGAGACAAACTTGGCCGCAATACCGAAGCTCGCTACTTCAACGAGGCAAACTGGTGCCGACTGTACAAGCGCGAGCTGTGGGATGGGATTCGATTCCCAGAGGGCATGTATGCGCAGGACGTGATGGTAGCTGGCGACCTGTACACTCGTATGCGCAAGGTGGCCGATCTCAACGTAAATCTCTACAATTGGCTGCAATCTGCCGGCTCAGTGACGCACAAGGAACGTAGCTTCAGCTTCTACCACGACAACTTTGCCGCAGGAGCCGCAAACTTCCGCCTGTGCTTGGAACAGGGAGTGCGCCCGGGCCGTAGCTACTACACGCTCGTCGGAGCCTTCCACGAGGAAACCACCGCCCCAGACTTCCGCGAACCTGCAAGCCAACAACAGCATGAGAAGGACAAGGCTGAACTCAATGAACTCATCAGCAAGCTCAGCCCCGCACAACGCATTCACTGTGCCGCAACCCGGCAGATTCGCCTTCTCGAAAAATATGTCTACGACGCCAAGATTAAGAATATGAAATAGGAAAGCGCCGTAGAAAATTTTTTTGAGTGCGCACATGCGCCTCATAGCGTTCTGCATTTCTGTCCAACGCCCATAACCTACCGCATTGGTTACAGCCGTAACATTTGCATAACTTTATCTTGGGCTTTTTACTACAAAATCCAGATACGTAGTTGACAGAAATGAGCAGACATAGTGGACGATATCCAAAACGACCAGAAGACAGCGCAAAAGGCCGATACGGACTTGGAAAAAGCCATCGTCCCTTCCGCTCATTCCAATCAGCAAATTGAATCAAAAAAGGAAAGCTCACCTAATTCCAAGGTCGAACAGCCGACTCCGGACAGCGCCTCAGCAGTGGAGACCGATCCCAAGAGTCCAGCAAAGAGCATATCTCCATCAAATCAAAATGATGACTCTCGGGACGACAAAATTATCGCTACCTTTTGTATTTGGGCTCGCCGCATTCATGTCCTCTAAGCCCATATCCGCACTCACCAAAGCTGCGTCTTTCCTGTATTCCCTGCTGAAGAAACGCCCTCGTTGCCCCTACACACTGTATGCACTAGTGCATGGTACTCGTTGACTCCGCCGCAGTGCTATTTCTTCAATGGAGCATGTACAAAGAGCCGACATATGCAGATCCGGATGCAATAGACACCACCACCAAGCTTTTAAATAGCGTATCCGGTCAACTTACGAAATTTGTGTCCCAGATGTGGATGGAGCAGAAATACACCTGGCTAATGAATTTTTTACGACTGGCGCATGCGAAAAACCATGGATAAACCGGAGAATTACAACGAAGAGACCATGGCGGCGCTAGCCAAACGCTACAAGAAAAGCGCGAAAAACACCAACGGATCTCGCGCTAATAATCTCACTGATAACACCGTAATTATGATTCTTTCGGAATCATTCTCTGACCCGACACGCGTGCCCGGAGTTGAGCTTACTGAAGATCCGATGCCCAATATTCGAGCCATCAAGGACATTACTACCTCTGGACTGATGTTATCGCCAGCTATTGGCGGAGGCACCGCAAATATTGAGCACCAGGCATTAACCGGCTTAAGTTTGGCGCTATTTGATGATTCCATGCAATCGCCTTATCAGGAAACTAGTTCCACACCAGAAGGAGCCTTATACATTCAACCAAATTTGGAACAGCAAGTATGGCAAAAACGGTTCAGTAGCTTTCCACACGTATTACAAAGACATGTATCTACGTGACAGTAATTATAAAAAAATCAAATTCAGCAAACTATACACGCTAGATAGTAATCCGGCAATCACGCACCAAGATCGTGTTGACAATTCACTGTACGTAAGCGACGAAGCTGCATACCAAAATGTTCTTGATGTGCTCAACAACAGCGACCACTCTCAATTTATTCAGCTGGTTACCATGCAAAAATCATGCACCATACGATGATTATTACGCCAATAACCAATTCAGAGAAGCAGATGTCTCTCAGCTTTCTGATGATGAAAAATGGGCTATCGATAGCTACATCAAAGGCATTAATCTTACAGATCAAGCTACAGAGGACTTTTTAAACCAACTCAATTCCATGGATAAGCCAATCGCTGTAATCTTCTATGGCGATCATCTGCCCGGCATCTACACCACGGCGGCATCGGACAAAGATAACACTACCGTATTGCATGAGACCGATTATTTTATCTGGTCCAATCAGGCATCCGCATCTGCCAGTATCAAGCTCGACCAACAAACCTCTAATTACACATCATCTAACTATTTTATGGCTTTGGCCGCCGAATACATGAACGCCAAGATTTCCCCCTATCTAGAGATGCTCACGCAAACACAAACACAAATCCCTACAATCAGCCGCCTAGTTAGTTCCAATAATTCTTGGGGCGATGGCAGCGCCACATATTTGGACGCCAACGGAAATCGTATTAAACGAAAAGATCTCTCTCAAAAGGCTAAGCAATTGTTGGATGATTATCGTCTGGTGCAATACGACATGACTAAAGGCAAAGGCTATCTTAACGATTACGACTTCTTCGCCGTTCAGTAGTCATCGTATTACCGCAATAAACCGCGTTTCCCAGAAGATTTAGAATACGTCTCTACCAGTTCCGCTGAATAAAGCAACTACCACTGCACCGCAACGGACATTGCTACCTTATACTACTAGTGAATGCTCTGCGGGGTTAAGGAATAGTTTGACCGAACCTGGACTGAGGACTGATGAGAGAAAACATTTCGGCCTTTATTAATAGCCGCCGGTTCATTGCTGTATTCGCCATACTCACTATCATGTTTGGTGGATTGTGGATGGCTCATACGCAAATGAACAGGATTCCGGATCTATGGGAACACGTCTATCGCGTATCTGGCATAACCAATGGGGATATAGTCGCCCGGCCCGTCACATCTGTCTCTGACTACCACCGCATCGCCGCAGACAATTATGGGGGAAAGGTCGATTGGCAATGGATCAATTTATCCGATCAGCATCGTGACCCATTTGATGCGGGAGTCGTGCAACTAGACAGCATTACAGCCAGCGATGATATCGGCGCCGATGTCCCCTATAACAACACCGCCGTCTACTCCCCAATATCATACTTACCGCAAATATTTGGATTCTTTCTTGGAAAGTATCTCGGGCTCGGAGCAGCCACCACCTATTACCTGTCGGAGTCCATCATGCTGCTCGTATACACCATCCTAACCACATGGGGTATCGCGCTGTTGCCACGCTTCCGGCTCCCCATGACTGTGTTACTGCTTTCGCCACCGGTCATTTACCACTTTTCATTCGCCATATCCGCAGATAGTTTGACGCAGGCACTAATCATCACGTTCTCCTGCATGTTGTTTGCAATGGCTAGCCGCGCTCCGAGTTGCAAAGGGTACGCGACTTTGGGCACCATAGGAGCTCTTATCGCGATAACCAAATTCGCCTATATGCCTCTTATATTCATTCCTGTCGCGCTACTCATCGTCCATGCTCCAACCACTCGTCGAGCTAAAATCACCGTGGGTACATCCGTAATTCTTGCACTCGCATTGATAATCGGCTGGCTGAAGTCAACGTCCGCATTTGTCTCAAATCCGGCATCTGTTTCTCCCGCAGAGGTCCATGAGCGAACATCAGGGCTGCTCCACAACCCGATGCGCGCCATAAGTGCCATCTGGTACAGCATCAGTCATCTTCAAGGTGCATTCCGAACACCATTAATGCTATTGAGCATATGGATAGTTTTCGCTGTGGTATTGGCAGCTATGATCATTCATGCCGTCACAAATATGAGCCAATGGAGAATCAGTCTATTCTGGGCCTTCACTTACCTCATGGCGATAGGCGCAATCCTCGCCACATACCTTGCCATGTGGTTACAGGGAACCGCGAATGGAGTACCTGGTGTATACATCATGCAGCTTCGCTATCTTGTTCCTCTGTTTCCCGTAATGCTGCTGTGCCTCTTGGATAACATTCAACAACTTATTCTGCGAAATCGGCATTAATCAATCAGTGGATTCGTTGCGCCACGACTCGGCAAATACGGCTCCTCGAGGAATACGTCTATGACGGTAGAATCAAGAACATAAAGTGGCAATCGCCGTGTGATGTCATCATTAAACATATACAGACATTGGATATTGACTATGATCACTCTAATTAGGTCAGAGTCACCGTCATGAGCATAAATCAAGATCAAGTAAAAAGGAACGCCTGATGCCGATCCGACGAATTTTCGCACAAGCCAGTGCCGCAATCGTGTCCGTTGTATTTGCCGTTACCATCCAATGTCCATATGCGTCCGGAATTGAGTTTCAACGCACCCATGCTGTTCGCGATGATGTCCAAGTGGTAAAGACCCATGCCCCTTCTTCGTCTGAAACACTTTTCGCCAACGGCTCACGATCTCGTTCCTTTAACAATGTTGCATCACGGTAGGGGGCTGCGGACATTTTCTTGGAGACTGAACGAAAGGATTATCATATGTTCAGTCCCGAGGAACGACAGCGCGTGGTGGAGCTGTACTTCACCACGCCGATGACGACGGCCCAGGTGGTGAGGCATCTGGGCTATCCGACCAGGCAGTGCCTGGAACGCTGGCTGGCAAAGGATCCCCGGTATGCTGGCCATATGGCGAAACCGATCATCCCGCTGGAAACGAGGACCAAGGCGATCGAGCTGGTGCTGGGCGGCATGCAGCAGAAGCAGGCCGCCGAACGGCTCGGCGTGAGCGTCGGAGCTGTCCACAACTGGGTCAAGGCGTATCGTGAGGGCGGCATGGCCGCGCTGCAGCCCAGGAACAGGAACGCCAGCCAGACCAACAAGCCCGCGCCGCGACGAAGCCGGAATGCCGGGGACGGCAACGATGACGTGGAGGCGTTGCGCCGCAGGGTCGAGGAACTGGAACTGGAGAACGCGTTGAT
>CXTK01000025.1_pt1 | contig 30027 bp, 29 predicted proteins | sample 940681 | NCBI WGS metagenome assembly CXTK01 (sample SAMEA3493490, study PRJEB9703) | human gut metagenome | biome: ENVO:mammalia-associated habitat; material: ENVO:feces | place: Bangladesh | collected 2010-01-06 | reverse complement strand
ACCGAGTTCATCAACGACGAACTGATCGACTGGCTGCAGCAAAGGGACATCGAACAGACCCGCAGCCGCCCGTACAGGAAGAACGACCAGGCCACGGTCGAGTCGCGCAACAACCACGTCGTCAGGAAATACGCGTCCTACTGGCGCTATGACACCCAGGAGCAACGCGACCTGCTCAACCGGCTGTGGACACTCACCCACGCGCTGCTGAACCTGTTCACCCCGACCCGCAAGCCCGTCAGATGGGAGCAATCCCGCGACGGCAGGCGCAAGACCATATACGACGAGCCGCGCACCCCGTGGGCTCGCGTATTGGAACACGACGCCGCCGACCGGGCCCGGGGAGGCCAAGGATACGTGGACGAAGCCACGCGCGGACGCATCGAGACGATCATCGCCTCGACCAACCCGGCCCAGCTCGGCCGCGACATCGCCGCCATCCAGGACCGGCTCGAACACATCAGCCGCGACCGGTCGGAGGCCCTGGCGCGCCGCAACGGACTGGACATGGGATACTTGGGACAGGCAATCGAACGCATGCGCGCCGACGCCGCACAAGACAAACAGTAAGCACGCAAGCATCGTTTCGCGCTCACCAATTACGACGAACGAACGACGATTTCGCGCTCACTTATTAATGATGAACCTCGCCGTGAACGGGCGCACCGTCATTGTCCATGTGGGCGATGGCGAGGCGTGCGCCACGGTGGATGGCATGCATTTCAACGTGCGCAGCCTATGGCAGCTTTACCAGTTGCTGAGATTGCTCGTGTAGCGGTCATTAAGGCGCGGTACCCATTATTGGGTGCTGCGCCCGTAACCTGAAGTATGCATGCGAGATTGACAGGAAAGCCACTAAAACTTTTTTTAGATTCAGGTCGAACGTGTGCTGACCCCGGGAATCGATTAAAGTAGGAATCATGCGTAGGGCAACGGTGTATGACGTGGCGAAGAAGGCGGGAGTGTCCACCGCCACGGTTTCATTTACTTTCCGTCGCCCGGATAAGGTCAAGCCTTCAACCCGGGCGAAGGTACTCAGGGCGGCGAAAGACCTTGACTATGTGCCCAGCGCCAACGCTCGTGGCTTGGCTCGCGGAAACACCGGCGTGCTCGGTCTGTATTCCTTTGACATGCTTATTGAGCGGCCGCTTGGCGATGAGGATGATTTCGATTCATGCTCTGGCGGCAACGATGTCGTGTCTGAGAATGGGAAACCAATTTTCTCCAATCACGCAGGTGAGAGCTTTGATTGCCCGAGTGTGTTGTCGTACCCATTGTATGTGGATGAAGTGCAGCGTGGATTCGAGCTGGAATGCCGGCGTCGCAATCGTGCCGTGCTGCTGGGTACTGCTATTCGGCATGACGATGGTGCGGGTATCACAGATGTAGCTGGTCGCGTGGATGGTTTAGCAGTGTTTCCAAACGAATTCACCAGCACTATGCCATTGGAGGCTTTGTGCCGAAGCATACCTATCGTGCGTCTGAGCGAGGGTGATGGTGACGAGCCTGCGGCCTACATCTCTTGTGACAACGAAACTGGCATGAACCAGCTGATTGACCATCTGGTTGATGTCCACGGCGTGCATGACATGGAGTTTGTGGGCAGTCTGGACAACTACGATTCTCGTCATCGATTTGCTGCGATGCGGGCAAAACTGAAAATGAAAGGGTTGCGGGTTCCGGACTTGCCGCTTGATGACAGTGTGTCTGGCACGCATGAGTGGTTCGTAGATCTGTGCGAGGTAATAGACGCTGGACGGTTGCCGCAGGCATTGCTATGCGCTACCGATCAAACTGCGTTCGAAGTCATGAGCGTACTTCGAGATGCCGGTGTCCGGGTTCCTCAGGATGTCATACTGACTGGTTTTGATGGTGTGCTCGCTGGTCAGGTGCTGACTCCCACGCTTACCACTGTGCGTCAGCCCTTGGAGCTGCTGGGGCAGTTGGCGGCCCGACTGTTGGATGAGCAGGCAGGGGAGCCGTGGGGCAAGCCCGAACGGTTCCGTTTGCCGGTCAAGCTCATCGTGCGGGGCAGCTGCGGGTGCTGATTATTTCTTGAAGAAGGCTAAATAAGGCTTTTGAGACCTCCTGCAGGGGGAGTCACTGTTGATGCTGTTTCGTCGTGTCGAATCGGTTCGCGAGTTGACAAACAAAAAACTATGCGCTTAAATATTAATCACAATCTACGCGGTTAGATTGTTGAGAAGTAACAGTTCAAGGAGGAACGAGGAATGAAGCGAAGCATGTTCAAGATGGCGACTGCCATCATCGCCAGTGCGGCTATGCTGACCAGCGTCGCAGCCTGCGGACGCACTAGCGCTACGTCTGACAGTGTAGATGACGTGACCACAATCGATTCGGCTAAGGCCACCGGCGATCTGACCATCTGGGCTATGGGTAACGAAGGTGATTTGCTTGGCGACTTCATTAAGGATTTCGAGAAGGAGAATACGGATGTCACTGTGAAGGTGACCGCTATCCCGTGGTCTTCCGCACACGACAAGATTCAGACCGCCATCGCGGCGGGTAACGGCCCGGACGTTGCTCAGATGGGCAACACGTGGATGGCCGATTTCTCCAATTCCTTCTCTACGGTCCCCGGCAACTTTGACATGAGTGGATTTTTCGAAGGGCCGGCCGACAACTACAAGGTCGGAGATCGGCAGTTGGGCGTGCCGTGGTATGTTGACACCCGCGTGCTGTACTACCGCACCGACATCGCTGAGAAAGCCGGCGTCACTGAAACGCCGAAGACTTGGGACGAACTCAAGACGATGGCTGAAGCCATGCAGAAAGTGGATGGCGTCGATTACGGCATGCGTATCGGTGCTTCTGGCACGGACTGCTTCATTGGCATCCTGCCATACGCCTACTCCGCAGGCGCTGCACTCTCCGATGACGGCCAGACCAAGTGGACCATCGACAGTGATGCGATGACCGAGGCTCTTGACTATGTCACCGGCTTCTACAAGGACGGTATCGCTGATGCCAATGCTGACGTGAGCGCCGGTGCCGACATCGCTGACTTCGTAGCCGGCACCACGCCGATGATGCTTCAAGGGCCCACTGCTGTCAGCCAGATCGAGGAACTCGGTGGCGACGACATCAAGGACAAGTACGCAACGGTGACGCTTCCCGCAATGGACGACTCCTCCGACATGGGTACTTCCTACCTCGGTGGCTCCGGGCTGGTTACCTTCAAGGATTCCAAGAATAAGCAGGCGGCATGGAAGTTCATACAGTGGGCTAGCCAGTCTGACGTGCAGGCTAAGTGGTACACCCTGTCCTCCGATTTGCCGGCTGCTCAGAGCGCCTGGGACAATGATGCACTGACCTCCAGCACCACATTAACCGCATTTGGCGATCAGCTTGAACATGCTCAGGGCGTGCCTGCTTTTACCACTTGGGCACAGGTTTCCTCCGCAGCTGACCGCATTTACGAACAGATTGCCAAGGGCCAGGTTTCTGTGGGCGATGGTCTGAAGAGCCTGCAGTCCGAAGCCGATTCCATCGGCATCGGCGAGTGAGTCCATCAGGACATACAGCAATGGTCAAGCACGCGAAGGCGCAGGAGAAGGGAGCCGGCAGCTCCCTTCGCCGCCGCCAGACATTACTTGCATGGGGATTTGCACTGCCGTTCGCGGTCATCTTCTGCGTATTTATGCTGATCCCTCTCATCTCCTCCATGGCGATGTCGTTCACCGACATCACATCCCGCGACCTGCGTACCCCGTTCAACGTGAACTTCGTCGGACTCGACCAGTACATCGCCCTGTTCAGTGACAAGCGCTTCCTGCATTCGCTTGGTGTCACTGGCATCTTCGTACTCATCGGTCTGCCGATCACCATGATCATTGCTCTGGCGTTCGCCGTAGCACTCAACAAGGGCTCCCAGCATCTGAACGCCTTCTTCCGTGCGCTGTTCTACGCGCCGGTCGTGGCCAGCGTCGTTGCCGTCTCCGTTGTATGGCGCTACATCCTGCAGGGAGACGGCCTGCTCAACTCCCTGCTTTCCCTCGTCGGCGTACAGGGATCGGACTGGCTGCACGACACTCGTTATGCTCTGCCTGCCCTGATGATCATGACCGTCTGGCGTAACATGGGCACGCTGATGATTATCTTCCTCGCTGGATTGCAGGCCATCCCCGAAGAACTCAAGGAAGCCGCCGCCATCGACGGCGCGAGCAAATGGCGCACCTTCCGCTCCATTACCCTGCCGCTCATGAAGCCAACACTGTTACTCGGCGCGGTGCTACTGTCAGTCGGCTACCTGCAGTTCTTTGAGGAATCGTTTGTTATGACACAAGGTGGTCCGCTTGATTCCACCCTGTCGGCCGCATACTACGTCTACCAGAAGTTCGGATTCGGCCAGTACGGCATCGCATCCGCCGCCAGCTGGGTGTTGTTCATCATCATCGCCTTGGTGAGCGTGCTGCAGTTCCGCATCCTGCGTTCCGAAGACTAAGGGGGATCAATATGAGTGCAACAATACAATCCGCCGGATGCCCTGCACCGGCACAGGACAACAAGCTGCTGTTGTGGCAGCGATTCATCAAAGGTCGTGGCATCTCGTACATCGTGCTGGCGGTCATTGGCATTGTTTGGATTTTCCCGTTCCTGTGGATGGCTCTAGGCTCGCTTAAGACCCAGCGTGAAATCCTCGCTAAGCCGCCCAAGCTCATGCCTGAGCACGCGACACTAGCCAACTTTTCGCAATGGTTCACCCAGCTGAACTTTGGTTCGTACTTCACCAACAGCCTCATCGTCGCGGTCATCACTGTTCTGGGCAACATGGTGTTCTGCTCGATGGTCGGCTACGCACTGGCCAAGATGAAGTTCGCCGGCAAGAATATCTTGTTCGGCGCGGTCATGGTCACCCTCATGGTGCCTAGTGTCGCCACGTTCGTGCCCTTGTTCGTCATCATCTCGAACATGCACCTGGCCAATACATACGCAGCGTTGATCTTGCCGTTCCTGTGCCAGCCTATCGGTGTGTTCCTAATGCGTCAGTTCATCGGTGGCATTCCGGACGCGCTCATGGAAGCCGCTCGTGTGGACGGTGCTGGCGAACTACGCATCTTCTTCCAGATCATCCTGCCGCAATGTGGCCCGGCGCTGGCCACGCTGTCCATCCTGACCTTCCTGTCTAGCTGGAACAACTTCCTATGGCCATTGGTTTCCGCGCAAAGCGAGGAGATGTACACGCTGCCAGTAGCCCTGTCCCTCTACTCCACGGGCCAGAACGCCACCAACTACAGTGTGCTGCTCGCCGGCGCCGTGCTGGTCATCACACCCATCCTGCTCTTGTTCGTATTCCTGCAGCGCTACTTCATTCAGGGCGTGGCTATGACGGGCATTAAATAAGCGGGAATTAAACAAGAAAGATAAGCTTCGATGTCTTCTCTAAATTACGTATTTCCTGAAAACTTTATTTGGGGTGCCGCTACTGCTGGTCACCAGATCGAGGGCAATAATACCTCCAGCGACTGGTGGGCGCGCGAGCACTCGCCTCGTACTGACGTGAGCGAACCATCCGGTGATGCCGCAAACAGCTACAACCGCTATCGCGAGGATGTCAGGCTGCTCGCCGACTCTGGTCTGACCATGTATCGATTCGGTATCGAGTGGGCACGCATCGAACCCGTAGAAGGTTGCTTCTCCAAAGCCGAGTTGTTGCACTATCGCGCCATGATTGACGCTTGCCACGAGTTCGGGGTTGAACCTATGGTGACTATCTACCATTTCACCATGCCATTGTGGTTTGCTGCAGAAGGTGGATGGAAACGACCGGATGCACTCGATAAGTTCAAACGTTACGTGAGTTATGTGCTGCCTATTCTCAACGATGTAACGTGGATCTGCACGATTAATGAGCCGAACATGGTCGCTTTGACCCAAGGCGGCACGGAAGGCACTGACTTTGTGGCTGCCTCCCTGCCTGCCCCTGACCCGGTGATTTCCAAGGCGCTAGTCGATGCGCATCATATGTCCCGCGCTGTCATTAAGTCTGAGCTGCCTGATGCAAAAGTCGGCTGGACCATCGCTTGTCAGGCTTTCCATGCTGTGCCTGGTTGTGAGAAGGAGATGGAGGAATATCAGTACCCACGCGAGGACTACTTCACCGAAGCGGGTGCGGGTGATGACTTTATCGGCGTACAAGCCTACCTACGCACATTCATCGGCAAGGACGGGCCTGTGCCCGTCGACGATGATGTGGAACGCACCCTAACTGGCTGGGAATACTATCCTCCAGCCCTCGGCATCGCTGTGCGTCATACTTGGGATGTCGCAAAACATACGCCGATTTTCGTCACTGAAAACGGCATTGCCACTGCTGACGATCGTCGTCGTATCGACTATACGTTCGATGCCCTTGCTGGACTGCATGACGCGATGGATGACGGTATTGATGTGCGAGGCTACACGCATTGGTCCTTGCTTGATAACTATGAATGGGGGTCGTTCAAGCCTACATTCGGTCTTATCGGTTGGGATAAAGACACTTTTGAACGCCAGCCCAAGGCATCGCTTAACTGGCTTGGTTCTATTTCTCGCACCGGAGTCGTAACTCACCCGTATCGGTAGTTCTGTTATTAGAATGCGATAACTTATCCGCAAAAAATGTGGGGCACGGTTTTCATATGAACTGTGTCCCACAATCCATGATGTCTGTTTGTTTTATGGCAACTCATTTGTTGCGTACACGGCTCGCAAGTTCGTATCCATCGCTAATACTTATTGTTACTGTTCTATCGATAGTCGCATTGCCAGATTAGCGGAGCCGGAGGTACGCCATTGTCCGTCCGCCTCCGTGAGCCATTCTACCGGCATTTGGGGAGCGGCGCGTCATAAAAAATACGGCATATGACAAGGTTCTTCCCGAATATTGAAGCAATGCCGCCCTTGGACGGTACTCTGATAGTGAGTACAGAGAGTCGCGGAATGGGGAAGCTATGAGCCATATCAGCGGTCAAGGGCAGCATCGTTCAATGTCGTCGAACGGCAATCACATCGCGTTGATTGTGGCGTTCGTTGCCGTCTTGGCTGTGGCTTTGGGGCTGGGAGTATGGTTCGCTGCCATGCATAACGACTCAACCGATGTGTCTCGTCCCGGAACCAGCACGGTTGCCGATACGTCGCTGGACAAATCCGGATCCGTTCCTCAGCCGGTGGTGGAGCATCACGGCAATTCGCCGGATTGCCCGGATACCGACTGCATCGCCATGCTGGTGAATGGCGACTTGCTGTTCCACGAGAGCCTGTGGAACGGTTTCCGCGGTGCCAACACCAGTGCCACGGATGGCACTGCCTTCAACTTTGATCCACTGTTTGAGCCGATGAAACAGTACATTCAGGCCTCTGATATCGCCGTATGCAACTTCGAGACTCCAGTCGCCCAACGAGGCGGCCCCTACAGTGCCTACCCGATTTTCAACATACCGCCTGAAGTGGCCGATGCCGCCCGCAACGTGGGATACAACGCCTGCACTCATGCCACCAACCATTCATGGGATCAAGGCTCCGATGGCATCGCCCGGCTTTGGGACACGTTGGAGGCCGACGGCATTGCCCAAACTGGCTCATACAAAACCGAGGAGGATTCCCTTAAGCCGTTGGTCATTGATTCTCCCACAGGCGGCGGCAAACTCGGTCTGGTGGCCGGTACGGTGTCCATCAATGGCATGACCGCCGACCATGACTGGCAGATTGATCGCCTGCGCGAGCAAGGCGATCCGCATCACGACAGCGATATTCAGCGTGCGGTGGATAAGGCGAACAAAGCCCGTGAGCAGGGTGCCGATGTGGTGGCCATAGCGTTGCATTCCGTGCAGGAATATATTGATTACGCCGATTCCTGGCAGGTATCCGAGGCGCATGAGCTCGCGGATACCGGCGCGTTCGACGTGATATATGGTGCCGGGTGTCACTGCGCCCAGCCCATCGAGCAATACAACGGCACGTGGATTATCTATGGACTGGGCAATGCCGTCACCGAGAACGCCATCACCCCTGAAACCATGGTCAACAATCAGGGCGTCACCGCGCGCGTGCAGTTCGCCGGCAAGAAAGGCGTCAAGGGGTCATGGCGAGTGAATCGCATTGACTGGCTTCCCACGGCCAACCAGCATCAGGGCAATTACCGATGGTGCCCGATATCCAGCGACCATCCCATAGGCACTTGTTGGACCGAGGTCAAGGATGCTCAAGTGCGCCAGCGCATATCGGATGTGATTTATGCGATGGGTGCCGACCAGAATGTTGTCAAGGAGTGGAACATTACCCAAGAACAGGCGCAGCAAACCGCACAGTGAATTTCCCGCCGCAGTTCTAATGTGGTGCCCATGACCGAGATTTACGAAACTCAGAGCGAACGTACCGATTTGCCGCTTGTCGTGATGCCTGCCGTGCTCGACGCGATGATTGAACCCATCAAGGCTCAGTTCCCGGCGCTGCATGATGTGGCTCGCGTGCGTATGTTCGAGGAATTCACTTCGGACGAAGCCGTGCTGGCTGAACGCCTGAAAAACGCAGATGCCCTGTTGGTCGGCGGCTACCATATCTCGGATGACTTATTGCGCACGATCAGCGAACAAGGCCATGTCAAGTGCATCGTGTTCTGCGGTACCGGAGTCGCCAGCTATATCAATCTCGAGCTGGCACGTGAGCTTAAGGTTCGTGTCTGCAATGCCGAACATTACGGCGATCATGCCGTGGCCGAGCATACGTTCGCGCTACTGTTCGAACTCATTCGCAAGGTCGGACAACTCGATAAGGATGTCAAGGCGGGCAACTGGGCATGGGCAGGCGGCGACGGTTTGCAGCTTGCCGGCCGCCGCATAGGTATTATCGGGCTGGGCGGCATTGGCACTACCGTGGCCGGCATTGCCCGCGCCTTCGGCATGGAAGTTGCCGCGTGGAATTCACATGTGCCTGCCGAGCATTTTGAACGGTCTGGTGCCGTTCCGGTCGACGATCTCAATGAGCTTATTGAAACCAGTGATGTTATTTCCGTCCATTTGCCGCTGAATGATGCCACTCGTGGCATTGTCACCGCTGAAAACCTTGCTCATCTCAAGCCCGGCACAATGTTGATCAATACCGCGCGCTCCGAAGTCATCGAGTCCGGTGCGCTGTTCGCCCGCCTGCAGGAAGGCGACATTCCCGCCGCGCTTGATGTATTTGACCACGAGCCACTCACCGTAGATGATCCCATCTGCCATGTGCCGGGCATTGTTCTGACTCCGCATGTCGGCTGGCGTACCGATGGCGCATTCAAGGAGCTCACCCGCCAGATGATCGCCTGCATGAACGCCTACTTTGCCGGCGAGGACTATAATGTCGTCGTCTCCGAACACTGATTCGTCTAGTCGAAACGCCGCCTATGCAGACGATTCTCAACACATCCGACAATCCGGCCCACGATTCCCTCGTGGAGAAGAAATCCGAGTTCATCGGTGATGCCGCTCATGTCGATACGCTCGATGAGGCGCTCGCATTCGTGACCTCAATCCGCGAGCAGCATCCAAAAGCTCGACATGTCGCGTATGCCGCGGTGTGTGGAGGCGCGGACGGACGTTTGTCCGAGCGCATGAGCGATGACGGTGAGCCTTCCGGCACTGCAGGCAAGCCTATCCTCGATGTGCTGAAGCAGTCCGGTACTACCGATTGCGTGATTGCCGTCACCCGATATTTCGGCGGAATCCTGTTGGGGTCGGGTGGTTTGGTTCGGGCGTATTCATCCGCGGCGTCATTGGCCATGAAAGCGGCGCAAGTGGCAAGAATCATGATTGCGCGCCGGTATCGCGTGCATCTTGAATACCCGCAGTTGTCCCGATTCCAGCAGCTGCTCAGCCAACTGGATGGGCAGCAGGAAGATGAATCGTATGCGGCGAACGTCGAGCTGACGGCTGTGGTGCCCGTCGACCATTGCGAACAATTCGAGTTGCAGGTCGTAGAAGCGTTCAACGCTGCGGTATCTCCGGAACCAATCGACATGGTCAACATTCCGGTTCCTCTGGCATGACTAAGCTAAACACTATGACCGACGAGAACCCCATCAATGAGACCCAGCAGAGCGGCGACTCCGCCGCATCACAGGGCGGTGACGCCAACGGCGCCGCCTTTGAGCCGTTGACCGCCTCATACGAGCGCTTGCGTCATTCCACTGACTCTGCCGAGCTTTCCGAGTTTGCTCGCCGTCCTCTGCCTGATCGTAACGATCAGGCGGCGTTCTCGCGTGCCACCGCACTGCTTGAGGCCGTGGCTGGCAACAAGCACACGCCGGTCGAAGATCGCGTGTTTCTTGCCAGTACCATGCCGTTCCCGAACGTACTGGTCAAGTTGTCCGTGGATCCCGAGCCTTCCGTGCGTGTGGCTGTGGCTGCCAACGAGGACGATAAGAACTGGCTGGTCGGGCGTCTGACCAAGGATCCGATTCCCGAGGTGAGGGATGCCGCGCTGCGCAACAAGCGCACCAGTTGGAAGATGCGGCTCGAGGGTGCGCAGGATCCCGCTGCGGACAGTGAAACTCTGGATTATCTTGGGTTGCTCGGCACCGAGCTTGAGGAAGGCGCCCCGGCGGTGCTTTCTTCCATGGTTCGTCGTGCCGTGGCGCTGAACCCCAACACTTCTGCGGACATGATGGCCAAGCTGGCGGAAGATCCGTCAGTGGAGGTGCGTCACGCGGTGGAGAGTCGTCGCTAGATTCCGTTTTGCCGCCATGTGAGCGTTCTCATGTCGATATATGGTTGCTCAATTGTTGCAAACGTAAGCATTCTATGGCCGTCTTACGGTGTGGCGCGGCTTTTCGGCGCTACACTGGGGCTATGAGTGAGAATACCGAGAGTAAAGAACGATTGGCTCGTCCGCTGATTCGATTGGCCAAATTGGTGGGTATCGGTACCAGCTATGTGGGCATGAGCCACGATTATCATGAGATCGACGATGATGTGCTCATCGAAATCCTGTCTGCTCTAGGCATCGAAGCCCGAAACGACGATCGGCAAAAGGAAGCCATTCACAGGATTTTGAAGGAACGCCATAGCCGACTGGTTGCTCCAACAGTGTTGCATACCGTCGGCGAGGAAGACCGTCTGCTCGTTAACACCGGCATCATGGAGATACCTTCTGCAAGCATCATCCTGGAGAATGGTGAGTCATACGAGGGGACCATCGGAGTCGGTCCGGGAGACGGATCTCCGGCGTTCGATTTGGATGGTAACTTTGTGTCTACGGCATCGCTGATCATTCCCGCCGATGTACCGGTCGGCTATCACACCCTGCATGTCAAGGTCGGTAACCGTTCGCAGGACGCCACCCTGATTAGCGCGCCGAGCCAGGTTCCGTTGATTGACCCGATGAAGGACGGTAGCCTGTGGGGCTGGATGGCGCAGCTGTACTCGATTCGTTCCTCCGGATCATGGGGTGTCGGCGATTACGAGGATTTGAAGACCATATTGGTCGACGCCAAGCGGAAGACCGGCGCTGATTTTGTGCTGGTCAATCCGTTGCACGCCGCCGAACCGGTGTCTCCGCTTACGCCGTCGCCGTATCTTCCGGTGAGCCGTCGTCTGGTCAATTTCACGTATATTCGCCCTGAGTCGGTACCGGAATACGCCACATTGCCGACCGATGCCAAGAATGAAGTGGATGGACTGCACTCCGATGTGGAGCCGCTGAACGGCGATGCCCAGGTCATTGACCGTGACGCCATGTGGCGCAGCAAGATGCATGCTCTGTGGATTATCTTCAAGGCCGGTCGCACTGCCGAGCGTCAGGCCGCATTCGACCAGTTCAAGACGGATTTCGGTTCCGACCTCGAAGCCTATGCCACGTGGTGCCTGTGTTATGACAAGTGGGGTGCGCCCTCGGTGCAAGGCGACAATTGGGAACAGGCCCTCGGCCGGGATTCTCAGCAGATTGCTGATTTGAAGCGTCAATTCCCCGATACGCTCGACTTCTACCGCTGGCTCGAATGGGTGGCGTCCGATCAGCTTGCCGCTGCGCAGCAGGCGGCCAAGGATGCCGGCATGGAAATCGGCATCATGTCTGATATGGCGGTCGGTGTGCATCCCCTCGGCGCGGATGTGTGGTGGAATCCTGAGCGGTTCGCCAAGGGCGCTACGGTTGGCGCTCCGCCGGATATGTTCAACCAGCAGGGCCAGAATTGGAGCCAACCGCCGCTGAGCCCGCTTGATTTGGAAGCCACTGGCTACCAGACCTACCGCAACATGGTGCATGGTATGTTCGCCCGTGCCGGTGCCGTGCGCATCGACCATATCCTTGGTCTGTTCCGTCTGTGGTGGATTCCTGAGAATCATTCGGCAACGGATGGTGCCTATGTGCATTACGATTCCAACATCATGCTCGGCATTCTGGCCATCGAGGCGTCCCGCGCCAACGGCGTGGTGGTCGGTGAGGATTTGGGCGTGATGCCCGATTATGTGGCCGATTCCCTGTCCGGCCATGGCATTCTCGGCTGTGCGGTCGAATGGTTCGAGCAGAGGGACGGGGTGTTCCGCACACCATCTCAATGGCGTCCGTATGCCTTGGCGTCCGTGAATACCCATGACCTGCCGCCGGCCGCCGGATACCTGGAGTATGAGCACGTCAAGATCCGCGAACGCTTGGGGCTGCTGACTGGCCCTGCTGAGGAGTTCCAAGCTTCTGCCAAGGCTGAGCAAGACGCCATGATTGCTATGCTGGTTGATCAAGGATATCTGGATGCCGATTTCACCGAACACCGTGAGGAGCACGAGGCGGACATCATCGATGCGTTGTACCGTGCGCTGAAGGGATCTCCGTGCAAGCTGCTTGCCGCCTCGATTACCGATGCGGTGGGGGAGAAGCGTGCGCAGAACCAGCCCGGCACCAATAACGAGTATCCGAACTGGCGTATCCCGCTGGCCGACGATAAGGGCAATGTGGTGCCGCTCGAAACCCTCTTCGATACCCCCGGTGCCCAACGTTTCGCCCAAATCTTCAATAACTGACTCACTCCAGCCCCCTCTGGTGAGAGGGCTCCTCGCGAAGCGAGGTGGGGGAGAGACGACATAAAAAAGCGGGAGTGTCTCCACAGTTGCCCTATGTCAAGACTGGCGATATACTAGTGGATTGTTGTGTTTCCCTAAGGGGTCCTTCAAAGCGCTATCCCACTCGCCATCGAGGACTTTCAGGGAGCCCACGGATAATGAGGCCTGAAGCCTCTTGGATGCGGCCCTGACCAAGCCGCGCCAAGCAGCTGACAGCCCGGAACACAATATATAGAAAAGGTAATCCAGTGAAAACCTTCACTCCGAAACCAGCTGATCTGACTCACGACTGGTACGTCATCGACGCCACCGACGTGGTGCTTGGCCGTCTCGCCTCCCAGGCTGCAATCCTGCTGCGTGGCAAGAACAAGCCGACTTTCGCGCCGCACGCCGACTCCGGCAACCACGTGATCATCATCAATGCCGACAAGATTGCTCTGACTGGCAACAAGATGGGCAAGGAACTCTACTCGCACTCCGGCCGTCCTGGTGGTCTGCGTCGCGACTCCTACGCCGAGCTGCTCGAGAAGAACCCCGAGCGCATCATCAAGGAAGCTGTCAAGGGCATGCTGCCGAAGAACCGTCTGGCCAAGGTGCAGCTCGATCGTCTGCGTATTTTCCGCGGCGCTGAGCACCCGCACACCCCGCAGAAGCCCCAGGTCTTCGAGATCGCTCAGGTCTCGCAGCAGGCTAAGTGAAACCTGAGAGGAGATAAGAATCATGGCTGAAAACACCAACGACTCCCAGGTTGTCGAGACCGAAGAGGAGCTCACCAACTACACCACCGAGACCAACGCTGGCGCTGGTACCGGCATCTCCGCGATCGAGCCGGGCTACGGCACCGGTCGCCGCAAGGAGGCTGTCGCCCGTGTCCGTCTGGTTCCGGGTGACGGCAAGTGGACCATCAACGGCCGCACTCTGGAGGAGTACTTCCCCTCCAAGCTGCTGCAGCGTGAGGTCAACTCCCCGATCGTTCTGCTCAAGCTCGAAGGCAAGTTCGACGCTATCGTCCTCGTTGACGGCGGCGGCACCACCGGCCAGGCCGGCGCCATCCGTCTCGGCGTGGCCCGCGCTCTGAACGCCATCGATCGTGACGCCAACCGCGCCGCCCTGAAGAAGGCTGGCTTCCTGACCCGCGACGCCCGCGTCGTGGAGCGCAAGAAGGCCGGTCTGCACAAGGCACGTCGCGCCCCGCAGTTCTCCAAGCGTTAATTTCGCTTTCCGACTGTACCGAGCATTCAGAAGGCTCTTCGTGGTTTTTCCACGAAGAGCCTTCTGTGTTTTTGCGATACATATTGGCGAGTGTTGCGAATCAGCGAAAGAATCGCAGCTGCGATTGTGTGTGTACTGCCCAGATGCGGATTTATCGGGAGGAAAGCCTAGCTTTTTACTTGAGAGTATTAGAGACATTGCAGCAATGGGTGCAGGTGGGACCATAGTTGCAGGTTGAGTATCGGATTGATTCATACCCGTTGTCTAATTGAAAGTGCAGCACCCGTTAGATTGGAGATTGTCCAGATAACCAAACGAAGGGGTGTTGCATCTTGGGCCAGGTGTATTCGCACCTGTCGGAAGAGGAACGGCATGATCCGCCGCTATCTGCCCAAACGCACGCCCGTCGCCCCCTCCATGGCACGCGAACTGCAGGAGATCGTCGACGAAACCGACGACAGGCCCATGCGAGTGCTCGGCTACCGCACCCCCGCCGAGGCATTCGCCGACGAACTGCAGAATCAGCCGAGAACAAGGATGTTGCACTTACAAATAGACAACGGGCATGATTTATGCGAATGAGAAACATGCTATAGCGAATACGTCAGCATAAAGATTGGTTCAACTTCGGAGCTTTTTAGGTGGCCACTTGAAGCTTCAGCTCCGTTGAATCTTGTGTTGATGGGGCGGTTCTGAGCGTCCCTTCTCGATTAGGGGCTATCGGCGCGGCAACGTTGATAACCCCTATCTATTTCTCGATAGCAACTTGTTTCATGAAGGCATCGGTTTTCCGAATGTGGTCGAGTGAACGCGTTGCTCTCACACCTGCTTCATGAGCGTGATACTCAGTGCGGGCATCGTCCAGACATTGCCGTCGCCGGGTGCCGAGTCGGTATCGCTGATGTGCGGTTCAGTCTCAGATGTCTCGTCGTCCAATTCGGTTGCGGTGGCGGTGCTATTTGGTGAGATGCTGGCGGATAGGATTTGGCTGTTATCAAACAGCTTGTCTTTTTGAGTGCTCACCGCTTCGACGATTTTGCGTACCGTCTCGCTGGCGTCCGGCACATGTTGTGTCCAGATGGATTCCTCGGTGTTCAGATATTCTTCGACATGATTGCCATGTCCGGGCCGGCGTCCATTGATTTCCGCCGAACACCACTTCGGCATCCACTCGCTGTCGGAGGGCAGCCTGAATTGCCGATCTTCGGCCACGCCGTTGACCACAATGCACACATCCACCTCGCTATTGGACAGCAGGCGCATGGTAAAGCTGCGTACGGCCAGATCGAACCAGTCGCGTTCCATTGGAGTGGTGCCGTCGGGAAGGAACCATTGTACGCGGCTGGATGGCTTCAACAGACCCAGCTGGGTCAGGCGGGTGAAGAAGTCCTCATGGTGATACGGATCCAGCGACTTGCGGAGAGCCACCAGTCGGGATACGGTTTCCAGTCGCCGCATTTCTCGTGTTTTGTGGGGTGAATACATCCAATCCCACTTCAGCCAGGTGATGTCATTGTCCTGGCAATAGGCGTTATTGTTGCCGTCCTGTGTGTTGCGGAATTCGTCGCCGGCCAGCATCATCGGTGTGCCCAGTGAAAGCAGCAGCATGCCGGTCATATTCATGGCGGCCTGTTCTCGTGCGGCAATGATCTCAGGCTCGTTGGTTACGCCTTCCACGCCAAAGTTGGCGGAACGGTTCACTGATGAACCGTCGTTGTTGTTCTCTCCGTTGGCCTCATTGTGCTTGTCGCGGTAACGGGTCAAGTCGGTCAGGGTGAATCCGTCATGGCAGGACACGAAGTTGATTGAGGCTGTGGCGCCGCGGCCCGGATCGGTGGCGAACAGGTCAGCCGATCCGCACAGTCGCGTGGCCATCTCCTGCAAGCTAGTGCGGCCATAATCTGAGCTGCCGTCTACGTCTTCAAGCCAGAAGGTGCGGGTGGTGTCGCGGAACCGATCGTTCCATTCGGCGAACGGCACAGCGAACTGGCCGGTGCGCCAGCCGAGATTGCCCAGATCCCAAGGCTCCATAATGAGCTTCAGGTTGCCGAGTAGCAGGTCGGCGCGCAGTGCGTATAGGAACGGGTGATGATGGGTGAACTCGCCTTCCAGTCGGGCGAGCGTGACGCCCAGATCGAATCGGAAACCATCGATGCCGATTCGTTTGGCCCAGTATCGCAGCGAATCAATGGCAAAGGTGACCACATGCGTATTAGTGAAGTCAAGCGTATTGCCACATCCGGTGGTGTCCTCGAGTCGGCCGGCGTTGGCCTTCTGATGGCGGTAGTAGGCCAGGTCATCCAAACCGCGCCAGCAGATGGTCGGGCCCTCGGTGCCGCCTTCGCAGGTGTGGTTGTAGACCACATCCATAATCACCTCGAAGCCCGCCTCATGCAGCGCACGCACCATGTCGATGACCTCTTGGCGAACGGCAGCCGCGCCCTTCTCCTGGGCGGCTTTGGTGGCGTAGGAGGGTTCGGGGGCAAAGTAGCTCAGGGTGGAGTATCCCCAATAGTTTTTGCGGCCATGCTCCTGCAGGAACAGTTCATCCTGCTTGGCCATAATCGGCAGCAGTTCAATGGAAGTGATGCCCAAGCCTTGCAAATAAGCCAATGTGGTGGGATGGGCCAGGCCGGCGTAAGTGCCACGTAATGCTTCGGGCAGCCATGGTGCATTGGCAGTGAAGCCCTTGACGTGCATTTCGTAGATCACGGTTTTGCGCCACGGCACATGCGGGTGCTGCGGGTCACCCTCGTGCTTGTGAATATCGCGATCGTCAATGGCCACGGATACCGGCACGTGTCCCAGCGAATCGACGGTGCTCATAGCGCCGTATGATGAACCGCTGACCTTGCCATCCACTACGTCGCATTCGTAAGAGAACGCGGCGGGGGACAGCTCCATTGAACCGTCGATGCCTTTGCCGTATGGGTCGAGTAGGAACTTATACGGGTTGAAACGTACGCCGTGCTTGGGATCCCATGCGCCGTCCACGCGGTAGCCGTAGCGCATGCCGTCCCATGCCTTGGGCAGGTGCACGTACCACAGTCCATAATTGGGCCCGGTCATGCGGAACAGGGTCTCGCGCATGTAGAGATGTTCAATGATGCGCGTGCAGACCGGAAATTCATGGATCTGCTGAATAAAGGAGGCGTTGGGATCTTCGAATAGACGAATGGCGTCTTGGAAGAAAGCGCTGGGCTGATCTATGGATTCAAGCACGCACAGCCAGACTTGGTCAGCGGTTTCGGAGCGTACTACGACGTCAGCACCACCGTCGTCAGTGAAATACAGCCCTGGGCGAGTGGCGTAGCGATGTAACGGTGGGTTTCTCATAGCTTCCATTGTAGATGCGTTGTCACTTTTGGCGGAAGTCTTGGATTTTCTGTATCGCTACTCGCTTCTGCCGGTTCCACAAATCTCATCGAGGTAATTCTCGACGAATCGCAATGCGGCACCGATAATATTCTGGTCCTCGGCGCAGTAGCTCTTGCGTAGATTGAAGTGGTCGGTGCCGAACGGACTGTGCGCGATGACACGGGCTTTCAGATCCTCGATATCGCTGTCCTCAAGATGCTGCGCGGCCTCGCCGCCGATGATCACATCCCCGGCGATGATCGAACGTGCGTTCACCACGGCCTGCGCCACGTAATCCAGCCATTCGTCCATGCGCTCGCGGTGATGGCGCTCGCCCTGTTCGAGCACGCTGAAGAAGCCGGGGATGGACTCGTAGTCCTCGGGCAGAGTCTCCGTCGAACAGTAGGTGTCCATGCAGCCGCGCTGGCCGCAGTAGCACTCGCGACCGCCCGGCACCAGTGTCATGTGCTCGATAGCGCCATTGCATTGGTTTGGGCCTTGGTGGAGCTTGCCTCCCACGATTACTGCGCCACCGGGACGGCGCTCCAAGTACACGCATACCGCGTCGGTGAGCGTGGTGTCGAACCAAAGCTCGGCCATGGCGGAGGCGTCGGAATCGTGAATCATCATGCATGGGAAGTGCACCGATTGGCTGATGGTGTTGAGCGTAAGCCCGGTGTTACCCATGATGGTGCCGAACGTGATGGTCGTGGCGTCGGGGGAGAGGATGCCCTGGATGGCGAACGAGACGCCGAGCACTTTGCCGTGCTTCTGTTCGACGTCGGCGGCGAAGTTGTTAATGATGCCGCCGATGCGCTGATAGTAGACGTTGGTGTTGCGATAGGGCAGGGAGTCGCTGTGTTTCTCGATGACGGTGCCGTACAGATTGATCGCACACAGGCGCAGTTCGTTGGATTGCATCACCACGCCAATGGCGGTGCGATGGTCAGGATTGAACTCGTAGTTCTGTGCCTTGCGGCCACCGGTGGAATCCTGTAGTTCGCCTTTGCGGATGAGTCCGTCGTTTTCCAGCGCACGCAGGTTTTGGGTGATGGTGGGTAGGCTGAGGCCGAGCTCGCGTTCCAGCTCCTGCTTGGTAACATGGTAGTGACCATACAGATACTGGGTCATGGCGTAGCGGTTGTGCGTTTTGACTGCGGTCGATGGCATTGCCCTCATGATTACCCCTTCGTGAGATGAGATATATGCAAGCGTACTTTATGAAAGTGGTTTGCATGTGGCATGACATAGCGGTTATGGGGCGAAAATCCTGGATTTGTAAGCGATTTCGGATACTTTTTTAAACTAATTTTCTAGAAATGTGGAGAAAATGGGCACTTTTAGAAAATGACTTTAGAAAAGTTGGCCGGTCGGGCCGTTTTCGGGCATGTGTTTTTCGTTAAAAAGCAAACAAAAAGTATCAAATCGATGAATAAAGTGAGGATTTGTGCGGTATTTCGCACAGATACACACATAAATATCTCAACTTCACACATGAAACGCCGTCGATTTTGTGCGTATGCAGAGAAGCAACTCGTTCGATATATTGTGACTCAGGTCACACGTTGGTGTGACGGCGTATCGCAAGCCATTCCGGTCGAATCGGGCGAACCCTAACGCCTGCGACGGCACAGTGACTGTGCGGTCACACAACCGAGTACTTTGCCATATACCCCAAGAAGATTGAGGAGGACCCCAAGTGGCAGAAGCAAAGAAGAAGGTCGAAGCTACCAAGCCGACCCCTGAAGAGAAGCAGGCCGCAGCCGAGGCCGAGGTTGACGCGCTGGTCACCAAGGCGCTCAAGGCTCTTGACGAATTCGAAGCCCTTGACCAGAAGCAGGTCGACCGCATCGTCGCCAAAGCATCCATCGCCGCTCTGAACAAGCACCTCGTGCTCGCCAAGATGGCCGTCGACGAGACCGGCCGTGGCCTCGTGGAAGACAAGGCCACCAAGAACATCTTCGCCTGCGAGCACGTCACCAACTATCTTGCCGGCCAGAAGACCGTCGGTATCATTCGCGAAGACGACGTGATGGGCATCGACGAAGTCGCTGAGCCCGTCGGCGTGGTCGCCGGCGTCACCCCGGTCACCAACCCGACCTCCACCGCCATCTTCAAGTCCCTCATCGCCCTGAAGACCCGCTGCCCGATTGTTTTCGGCTTCCATCCTGGCGCACAGAAGTGCTCCGTTGAGGCCGCCAAGATCGTGCGCGACGCCGCCATCGAGGCCGGTGCTCCTGAGAACTGTATCCAGTGGATAGAGCACCCGTCCATCCAGGCCACCGGCGCCCTGATGCAGCACCCGGGCGTGGCCACCATCCTCGCCACCGGTGGTCCGGGCATGGTCAAGGCAGCCTACTCCTCCGGCAAGCCCGCCCTCGGTGTGGGCGCCGGTAACGCTCCGGCCTATGTCGATTCTGACGTGGACATCGTGCGCGCCGCCAACGATCTGGTGCTCTCCAAGCACTTCGATTACGGCATGATCTGCGCCACCGAGCAGGCCATCATCGCCCACAAGGACGTCTACGCCCCGCTCATCAAGGAACTCAAGCTGCGCAAGGCCTACTTCGTCAATGCCGAAGAGAAGGCCAAGCTCGAGAAGTACATGTTCGGCTGCGTGGCCGGTTCCGGTGAAAAGCCGGTGCTGAACTCCGTGGTGCCGGGCAAGTCCCCGCAGTTCATCGCCAAGGCCGCCGGCTTCGACATTCCTGAGGATGCCACCATCCTCGCCGCGGAGTGCAAGGAAGTCTCTGACGATGAGCCGCTGACCCACGAGAAGCTCGCTCCGGTGCAGGCCGTCCTCAAGGCCGATAACAAGGAGCAGGCCTTCGAGATGTGCGAGAAGATGCTCAAGCTGGGTGCCGGCCACACCGCCGCCATCCACACCAACAACCAGGAGCTCGTGCGCGAGTACGGTGTTCGTATGCACGCCTGCCGCATCATCTGGAACCAGCCTTCCTCTCTCGGCGGCATCGGTGATATCTACAACGCCATCGCCCCGTCCCTGACCCTCGGCTGCGGCTCCTACGGCGGCAACTCGGTTTCCGGCAACGTGCAGGCCGTGAACCTCGTCAACATCAAGCGCATTGCTCGGAGGAACAACAACATGCAGTGGTTCAAGATCCCGGCCAAGACCTACTTCGAGCCGAACGCCATCAAGTACCTGCGTGACATGTACGGCATCGAGAAGGCCGTCATCGTCTGCGATAAGGTCATGGAGCAGCTCGGCATCGTCGACAAGATCATCGACCAGCTGCGTGCCCGTTCCAACCGCGTGACCTTCCGCATCATCGACTACGTCGAGCCGGAGCCCTCCGTCGAGACCGTCGAAAAGGGTGCGGCCATGATGCGCGAGGAGTTCGAGCCGGACACGATCATCGCGGTCGGCGGCGGCTCCCCGATGGACGCCTCCAAGATCATGTGGCTGCTCTACGAGCACCCGGAAATCGCCTTCTCCGATGTGCGCGAGAAGTTCTTCGATATCCGTAAGCGCGCCTTCAAGATTCCGCCGCTGGGCAAGAAGGCCAAGCTGGTGTGCATCCCGACTTCCTCCGGCACCGGTTCCGAAGTCACGCCGTTCGCTGTGATCACCGACCACAAGACCGGCTACAAGTACCCGATCACCGACTACGCCCTGACCCCGTCCGTGGCCATCGTGGATCCGGTGCTGGCCCGCACCCAGCCGCGCAAGCTGGCCTCCGACGCCGGCTTCGACGCCCTGACCCACTCGATGGAAGCCTACGTGTCCGTGTACGCGAACGACTTCACCGACGGCATGGCGCTGCACGCTGCCAAGCTCATCTGGGACAACCTGGCTGAGTCCGTCAACGGCGAGCCCGGCCTGGCCAAGACCGACGCCCAGGAGAAGATGCACAACGCCGCCACCATGGCCGGCATGGCGTTCGGCTCCGCGTTCCTTGGCATGTGCCACGGCATGGCCCACACCATCGGTGCTCTGTGCCACATCGCCCACGGCCGTACCAACTCCATCCTGCTGCCGTATGTGATTCGTTACAACGGTCAGATTCCTGAGGAGCCCACCTCTTGGCCGAAGTACAACAAGTACGTCGCTCCGGAGCGCTACCAGGACATCGCCCGCAATCTCGGCATCGACACCGGCAAGACCCCGGCCGAAGCCGTGGAGAACCTGGCTAAGGCCGTCGAGGATTACCGCGACAACAAGCTCGGCATGAACAAGAGCTTCCAGGATTGCGGCGTGGATGAGGATTACTTCTGGTCCGTGCTTGATCAGATCGGCATGCGTGCCTACGAGGATCAGTGCACCCCGGCTAACCCGCGCATCCCGCTGATCAACGACATGAAGGACATCGCCGTCGGTGCCTACTACGGCGTCTCCCAGGAGGAAGGCCACAAGCTGCGCATCGAGCGCGAAGGCGAGGCCGCCACTGAGGAAGCCTCCGAGCGCTGATTGCAAGAGTCTAATGGCCATGTGCCATTAGCGATATGAGATCAAACGGTTTCATGACCGCGTAACAGGAGTCCGACCCCATTCCGGGGCCGGGCTCTTTGTCATATGTTGTGTATTTTGCTATGTGATGGAAAGCCTTTGGGGCGCCACCGCGACGTGTATTTCCCACCGCGCGGTGTCCCAGAATGGCGGAATTCCGCGGATAAGGAATTCTCGCTAACATCGTGGTGGAAGAATCACTACGTGGTGGGCATTTCACCGCGCGGTGGAGACCCTATGCATAGGCGGTATTACATCAACACCGCCGCAAGAATGCAGCCAAAAGCAATAAGACTGGCGAATGCTTCGGTAATACCAGTTACCACAGGTTTCATGGTTCGGTACCGAGCGGCCATAGGCAGGGCGATGGCACGGGCCAGTAGCAGCACGCTCATTGTTATGAGGAACGGATTATGCCCTGCCACTATGGTCAGCGCCACCAACATCACATGCCATACCCACGATGCTGCCACGTACGAACGCTTCCCACGTTCTCGAATCATGGTTTTGACCACCAATACCGAGCCGTATTGCATGAGTGCGAACAGCGCAGTGGCAATCAGCCCGTTCATGGGCAAAGAACCAGCGGGCCACCAGGCACGGGGTTCAAATATCTGGCTGAATCCCGGCATATTCCGAATCATGGCATGTGCGGCGTCTGTATCGGCTCCGCACGAGGCTTGCGCCGCGTTGAGAGGAATAGCACATGCCGTCTTGGCAGCGCTGCCGAATGACGCGATTACCGTGGCCATCGTCGACGCGGCAATCACCGATACCGCATTGCCCCACAGCGAGCGCTCCTTCCTCAACCACGAGGACAGCATTGATAGCGCGACCAGCACTATATATAAAGGAGCCCAGCGCAGTATGCCGGTATGCGTAATCAGGAATGGCAGGCCAATTACGGTAAGTGCCACGGTATAGGCAATCATCGGTGGCAGATAGCGGTGCGAGAAGTGTGCCTTAAACCAGTGCGCAGCGCTGAACTGCACGCAATAGCACAAAGCCCAAATCGCCAATAGCCAGAGCGTATCGAGATTAGGACCACCGATAATGAAGCCTGCCGCTGCGGGCAGCATAACCATCACCCATGCGCCGGGCTGATTGTCAAACCAATCACGTTTGCGGGTCGTGCGTTGTGCCGTCATAGCTGGCAATAGTATCGTAGCGGCCGGTTCTAGGTAAGAGCAATGTGAGACTAATAACGTGTTAACCGAATACCGGCAGTGTGGGAATCCGATTTCAGGCGTGCGCGCGGTATGCGCGGTTATCCGAAGAATATGAGTTGGATTCGCGCTGTTCTTGCGGAAATCATTTGCGATACGAGTAAATGCCGCAGGCTGTGGGGGGGGGGTAGCCGAGCCTATTGGCTTGGCAATCATTCGCAATGCAAGTCAATGCCGCCGGCCACGGGGAGTGGGGAACATTCGTTTCGTCCCAGAAAGTGCCGAGGGCCAATGCCGCCAGCTATGGGGGAGTGGGCTTGGACTATTGGCCGGGCAATCATTCGTTGTGTGGACGAATGTCGCCTTCGGCACTGGAGATGGCCTCAGCAATCGGATCCTGGCTGAAATCATGATTGCGGTATCCGGGATCATCCACCGGCAGATGCTGTACTAGGGTGTCGAATACCTGACTGTAGATTTTGCCTCGTTGGAGTACCGCATCAAGCACATGCCCGCCGAACGTGTGGTCGTCGGACAGAAAATGCTCATGGAATCCGGCCACGGCAGCACCATGAAACATCACAGGGGAGAAGTATCCGAGCATGGTGCCTTTGACATCGTGGCGCAGGAACACGGCCTGTCGATCGGCCACTTCCACCAACGTGGGGTAGGGTGCCTGTTGCTTGATGACCGCGCGGGTCTTGATGAAACTGAACGTGCCGCGCACCACCACCGAGAAGAAGGTGTTCGCGCGACCGTTGGCCTCAACGATTTTCTTGTTCAGTTCCTCAAGACCAATATCTTCGCGTTCGCACTGATACTGGAATGCCGCCCTATGGCTGTTGGCAAATGGCATCGTGAAATCATCTGGCACGCGCTCGGCCACACCGGATTGGCCGACCTTATATGCGACCCCATCCAAGATAATGAGCTCGCCGTCGAGCCCTTCGCCGGTGCCGATACCCGTATCACCGTGCTTGAGCAGCTCGCCGATGGTGGTGGTGCCTTCCAGCAGGCCTGGTACCAGTAGGGCCAGGGTGCCATGTTGGTACAGCACGTTTGCGCCATGTTCGTGAATGGGTTTGATGTTTTTTGCCAGTGATTGTGTCACGTCGCTTAGCGTAACGCCCAGTGCTGTACGTCACAATCCGAACGTTCATATTTGGTGCGTGATTTATGACACGTGTGTACGAGCAGACGATTCCCGGTTTCTGCAATTGGCCGTTCACCCGCAATCGCCAACCTATTCGTATCGAGTCAAGTAATCTTTTTTGATGGTTTATGAGAGTATGGTCGGCGCGAGCACGCGACACGCGCGGATTCCAGTGTCCCGCCTCGATGGTTAGATAAACAAGTTGCCTGATTTGGGCTCGCAAATTGGAATTGAAAAAGCGAGCGCGGGCCGGGAACCACTTCTTGTAGGTGGCAAACGGAGACCGCGCACTGATGTCGGATGACCGCCAGAGGACGTATGTCCAAGGGAGGCCATGCGCGCCGGTGCCCTGAAGAAGCAGGTTGGTAAACAGTACAACGAACATCGCTAGAAAGGGCGGACGGCAATGGCGGGACAGAAAATCCGCATCAGGCTTAAGTCCTATGACCATGAGGTCATCGACCAATCGGCGAAGAAAATCGTCGAAACGGTGACGAACGCGGGCGCAACTGTAGTTGGCCCCGTTCCGCTGCCGACCGAGAAGAACGTCTTCTGTGTTATCCGTTCTCCTCACAAGTACAAGGATTCTCGCGAGCACTTCGAGATGCGCACTCACAAGCGCCTCATCGACATCGTGGACCCGACCCCCAAGGCCGTGGACTCCCTGATGCACATCGATTTGCCTGCGGATGTCAACATCGAAATCAAGCTGTAAGGGAGGAGGAAGCATTATGTCTAATCGCAAGGCTCTGCTGGGCAAGAAGCTCGGCATGTCCCAGGTGTGGGACGAGAACGGCTTCTTCGTGCCCGTTACTCTTGTCGACGTGTCCACCAATGTGGTGACTGCCGTGAAGACCGAGGAATCCGACGGCTACAAGGCTGTTCAGCTCGGCTACGGCGCCATCGACCCGACCAAGGTGACCAAGCCGCTGGCTGGCCACTTTGCCAAGGCTGGTGTCACCCCGCGTCGCCACCTCGTTGAGGTGCGCACCGACGACGTCGATCAGTTCGAGGCTGGCCAGGAACTGGCCGCCGACCTGTTCGAAGAGGGCACTGAGGTCGACGTGACCGGCACTACCAAGGGTAAGGGCTTCGCCGGCACTATCAAGCGTTGGGGCTTCAAGTCCTACCGCCGTACTCACGGCTCTCACAAGAACGAGCGCCGTCCTGGCTCTGTGGGCGCATGCGCCACTCCGAGCCGTATTCTCAAGGGCAAGCGTATGGCCGGCCGCATGGGTCATGTGACCGCCACTACCCAGAACCTGACCGTCGTCTCCGCTGATGTCGAGAACGGCATCATCGCCATCAAGGGCGCCATTCCTGGCCCCAAGGGCGGCATCGTTCTCGTCCGTTCGGCTGTGAAGGGAGCCTGATAAACCATGGCAAACGTTACTCTGAACGTCACTGACGCCAAGGGCCAGGCCGCCGGTACCGTCGAGGCTCCGGTTGAACTCTTCGGTGTTTCCGCTGAAGACGTCAAGGCTCACATCCCGCTGATTCACCAGGTTGTTACCGCTCAGCTCGCTGCTGCCCGTCAGGGCACCCACGCCACCAAGACTCGTGGCATGGTTTCCGGCGGCGGCAAGAAGCCGTGGAAGCAGAAGGGCACCGGTCGCGCTCGTCAGGGCTCCATCCGCGCTCCGCAGTGGTACCACGGTGGTGTCGTGTTCGGCCCGCAGCCGCGTGACTACTCCCAGCGCACCCCCAAGAAGATGAAGGCCGCAGCTCTGCGCTACGCCCTGTCTGATCGCGCCAACGCCAGCCGCATCGCCGTTGTGGACTTCGGTATCACCGAGCCGTCCACCAAGGCTGCTGTCGCCGCCCTGAGCCCGATCACCGAGGACAAGTTCACCACGGTCGTCTTCACTCGTGACAACATCAACGAGTGGCTCTCCGTGCGCAACATCCCGACCGTTCACCCGATTTTTGTCGATCAGCTCAACACGTACGACGTGATCACCGCTCAGTACGTGGTCTTCACCAAGGAAGCTTTCGAAGCTTTCGTGGCTGCCAAGACCGAGCCGAAGGAGGCCTGATTTAGATGGTCGCTATTCACAAGCCCGCGCACGACGTGATTTTGAAGCCCGTCGTCTCTGAGAAGAGCTACGCCCTTTCCGACCGTGGCCAGTACACCTTCGTGGTGGCCAAGGACGCGAACAAGGTGCAGATCAAGCAGGCAATTGAAGAGATCTTCAAGGTCAAGGTGACGAACGTCAACACCCTCAACCGCGCTGGCAAGAAGCAGCGCACCCGCACCGGTTTCGGCCAGCGTGCTTCCCAGAAGCGCGCGATCGTGACCGTCGCCGAGGGCCAGACGATCGACATCTTTGGCAACTGAAGGCTAGCCGAGAAAAGTTAAAGGAAGAACTATATTATGGCTATCCGCGTTTACAAGCCGACGTCCGCAGGTCGCCGCAACGCGTCCGTCTCGGATTTCTCCGATCTGACGCGCTCCACGCCTGAGAAGTCGCTGGTTCGCAAGAACTCCAAGACCGGCGGTCGTAACTCTTACGGCCGTATCACCTCCCGTCACCGCGGTGGTGGTCACAAGCGCCAGTACCGTCTCATCGACTTCAAGCGTTGGGACAAGGACGGCGTGCCCGCCAAGGTCGCCGAGATCGAATACGATCCGAACCGTTCCGCCCGTATCGCCCTCCTGCACTTCGCAGATGGCGAGAAGCGCTACATCATTGCGCCGAAGGGTGTTAAGCAGGGCGACGTCATCGAGACTGGTGCTCAGGCTGATATCAAGCCGGGCAACAACCTGCCGCTGAAGAACATCCCGACCGGTACCGTGGTTCACGCGATTGAGCTCCGCCCGCTGGGTGGCGCCAAGATTGCTCGTTCCGCTGGTGCTGCCGTTCAGCTCGTCGCCAAGGATGGCGCTTACGCCCAGCTGCGTATGCCGTCCGGCGAAATCCGTAACGTCGACGCCCGCTGCCGCGCCACCGTTGGTGAGGTCGGCAACGAAGACCACGCCAACGTGCAGCTCGGCAAGGCCGGTCGCGCCCGTTGGATCGGCAAGCGTCCGGTCACCCGTGGTGAGTCCATGAACCCGGTCGACCACCCGCACGGCGGTCGTACCCGCGGTGGTAAGCCGCCGGTTTCTCCGTGGGGCAAGGGCGAAGTTCGTACTCGTCGTCCGAAGAAGGCTTCGAACAAGATGATTGTTCGTCGTCGTCCGTCCGGCAAGAACCGCAAGTAAGGGAGTATCGAGAAGATGACTCGTAGCATCAAGAAGGGCCCCTTCGTCGACGCCCACTTGCAGAAGAAAGTCGACGAGCAGAACGAGAAGGGTACCAAGAACGTCATCAAGACATGGTCCCGTCGTTCGATGATCACCCCTGATTTCATCGGACACACCTTCGCCGTTCACGATGGTCGCAAGCATGTCCCGGTGTTCGTCACCGAGGCCATGGTTGGTCACAAGCTGGGTGAGTTCGCCCCCACGAAGACCTTCAAGGGTCACGTGAAGGACGACAAGAAAGCCCGCCGCTAAGGATAAGGAATAGAACATGGAAGCTAAAGCAATCGCTCGTCACGTCCGCGTGACGCCGCGCAAGGCTCGCCGCATGGTCGACCTCATCCGCGGCAAGAAGGCCACCGACGCCGTCACCATTTTGAAGTTCGCCCCTCAGGCTGCGGCCCTTCCGGTCCGCAAGACCCTGGAGAGCGCCATTGCCAACGCCCGCGTGAAGGCCGACAAGGCCGGCGAGCCGTTCCGCGAGAACGACCTGTTCATCAAGGAGACCTTCGTTGACGAAGGTGTGACCCTCAAGCGCTTCCGCGCTCGTGCCCAGGGCCGCGCCGCTCGTATCAACAAGCGCACCTCCCACATCACGGTCGTTGTTGCTACCAAGGAAGGAGCCCGCTAAAGATGGGTCAGAAGATCAATCCGTTTGGCTACCGCCTGGGCATCACCGAGAATCACCGTTCCAAGTGGTTCTCTGACTCCAACAAGGCCGGCGAACGCTACCGCGACTTCGTTCTCGAGGACGATCAGATCCGTAAGGAAATGAGCAAGGATCTCGAGCGCGCAGGCGTGTCCCGCATCGTCATCGAGCGCACCCGTGACCGTGTCCGCGTGGACATTCACACCGCCCGTCCGGGCATTGTGATCGGTCGTCGTGGCGCCGAGGCTGAGCGCGTTCGCGCCAAGCTGGAGAAGTTGACCGGCAAGCAGGTTCAGCTCAACATCTTCGAAGTCAAGAACGCCGCGCTGGACGCCCAGCTCGTCGCTCAGGGCATCGCCGAGCAGTTGACCAACCGCGTCACCTTCCGTCGTGCCATGCGCAAGGCTCAGCAGGACGCCATGCACGCTGGTGCCAAGGGTATCCGCATCAAGCTCTCCGGCCGCCTCGGCGGTGCGGAAATGAGCCGTTCCGAGTTCTATCGCGAGGGCCGCGTTCCGCTGCAGACCCTCCGTGCCCTCATCGATTACGGCTTCTTCGAGGCCAAGACCACCTACGGCCGCATCGGCGTCAAGGTGTGGATCTACAAGGGCGATATGACCGAATCCGAGTTCGAAGAGCAGCAGGCTCAGCAGAACAACCGTCCGGGCCGTCGTGGCGATCGCCGCCCGCGCCGTGGCAACCGTTCCGCCGCTCAGCAGAATGCTCAGGCCCCCAAGGCCGAGGCTCCTGCCGAGGCCACTGCCGCTGCAGAAACGAAGGAGTGAGCAAGAATGCTTATCCCCAAGAGGACTAAGTACCGCAAGCAGCACCGCCCCGTGCGTTCTGGCATGTCCAAGGGCGGCAACGAGATCAACTTCGGTGATTTCGGCATCCAGGCTCTTGCCCCGGCCTACGTGACCAATCGTCAGATCGAGGCCGCACGTATCGCCATGACCCGCTACATTAAGCGTGGTGGCCGCGTGTGGATCACGATCTTCCCGGATCGTCCGTTGACCAAGCACCCGCTCGGCGCCCGAATGGGTTCCGGTAAGGGCGCCCCGGAGTTCTGGATCGCGAACGTCCGCCCTGGTCGCGTGATGTTCGAGATCGGTGGTGTGTCTGAGGACGTCGCTCGCGAAGCCCTCCGTCGTGCTATCGACAAGCTCCCGATGAAGTGCCGCATTATCGCACGTGAAGGTGGTGATATCTGATGGCAGTCGGTACCGCTGATTACTCCATCAAGAATCTCAACGAGAAGACCAACGCGGAAATCGAAGGCTTCCTCAAGAAGTCCAAGGAAGAGCTGTTCAACCTGCGCTTCCAGCACGCCACTGGTCAGCTCGAGAACACCGCCCGTCTCAAGGCTGTCAAGAGCGACATCGCTCGCATGTACACTGTGCTGCGCGAGCGTGAGCTTGGCATCAGCCAGGAGCCGGCCGCTACCGAATCCAAGGAGAAGTGATTATGGCTGAAGAGCGTAACTTCCGTAAGGTTCGCCGCGGCTACGTCGTGTCCGACAAGATGGACAAGACGATTACCGTCGAGCTCGAGCAGCGTTCGACCCACCCGCTGTATGGCAAGGTCGTTCGTTCCACCAGCAAGGTCAAGGCCCATGATGAACACAACGACGCCCACATTGGCGACCTCGTGAGTATTATGGAAACTCGGCCTCTGAGCAAGACCAAGCGCTGGCGTCTCGAATCCATTATCGAGCGCGCCAAGTAAGTAAAGTTCGGCAAGGCTCGCC